>Ga0272446_1001689_pt1 | contig 31555 bp, 36 predicted proteins | sample YNPCB0061_FD_194587 | JGI IMG/M metagenome (GOLD analysis project Ga0272446, IMG submission 194587) | Hot spring microbial mat communities from Yellowstone National Park, WY, United States - YNP-CB-006-1 | ecosystem: Environmental > Aquatic > Thermal springs > Hot (42-90C) > Sediment | place...
AAAAATAGTGATGAGGGCTATATCAAAAAGGAATAGGGTCTACGATAATGCATAAAAAGTGTATGTAACACCTCATTGGTTGCCCTTAGGCAGCGGTGGCACCTTAATGGGGAGTTGACGTGTATACCCCCAGGCAGTATTAATGGGTAATCGAAAACCTACGGTGCGCTATGCGATATATCTTTTTGACGCTGGTTGGGGCTTTTTTGATGGTCAATGCCCAGGGGGTAGATTTTGACCGCTGGTATCCCTATGCCCAGGCCAGCCAGTATGCCCAGGCGCACGGGCGCATCCTGATGGTCTATTTCTGGAGTGGGGCCTGTCCTTACTGCGACCAGATGAACACCCATGTGCTGTCCGACCCAAGGGTCTCGAGCGTCCTCGAGCGCCGCTTTGTGGTGGCCAGCGTGGACAGCCATAGCCCCGAAGGACGCGCCCTCAGCGCGCAAATGCGGGCATTTGGCACCCCAAGTTTTGTCTTCTTCGTACCCCAGGGGGGTACGTTGAAAGAGGCGGGTCGGCTCTTTGGTAGCCGTACCCGTGCACAGTTTCTGAGCGAACTGCAGCAGATCTGTGCGAAAGCGGGAGGTGAAGGTTGTGGATAGAAGAAAATTTTTGAAAGCATCGGCAGGGGCAGTTGCCGGAACCCTGTTGGCTCATCAGCTCACCTCGGCACTGGCCCAAGGGGGCCTCGAGGGCGAGGATATTGCCAACCTCGAGAAGGGCTTGCAGCAAGTGCTGGGCAAGAGCTTCAAAGACTTGACAGCCTCGCCCCAGGTTAAGCTGGTGGCCCCTACCATCGCGGAGTCGGGCGCCAACGTACCGGTGGAGATCGAGGCCAGCCTGCCCGCCGACCAGGTCAAGGCCATTCACTGCTTCAGCGACAAAAACGCCAATCCCCTGCTCTTCACGGTCGTTCTTAGCGGGGTCTTGCCCTACTATGCCACCCGCGTGCGGGTCGCCGAAACCGCCCCGGTACGGGCCGTGGTCGAAACCAAAGACGGCAAGTTCTTGATGGCCTCGCAGTCGGTACGTGTCACTGTAGGCGGTTGCGGTTAAGGAGGCATGCTTATGGCGATTAACATTCTGGTTCGTTTCACCCCAGCTAAACCCAAAGCCGGCGAAGAGGTTCGGGTGCAGGTCGTCGTGCAGCACCCCATGGAGCCTGGTACCCGTAAGGATGCCAATGGCAAGCTGATTCCAGCCGACTACATCAACGAGATCAACGTGCTGTTCGACAATCAGCTCATTGCGCAGGTCAAGCCCGGCCCCGGTACCAGTGCCAACCCCCTGTTCGCCTTCAAAATGAAAGCGGGCAAAGCAGGCCAGGTCAAGGTCACCTGCAAAGACCTGAACGGCCAAACCGGCGAAAAGACAGCGGATCTGACCCTGGCCTAGGAGGTGCGGATGGGTCGCTTCTGGCGTTTGGTAGGGGCGGTTGCTCTAGCCCTTTTTAGCCTGATGGTGTTGGCCCAGGAAGAAGACGATCCGGTCAAGGAGGCCGAGAAGCAGAAGAAGCAGCTTCTGGAGCAGAGCGGGGGGATTCTTCCCAGCGACCTTTATGTAGAGCAGGGCGAGCAGTTGTTCAAAGCCAAGCGTGGACCCAAGCAGGTTAGCCTCGAGGCCTGCGACTTTGGCCGCGGGCCGGGGAAGCTCGAGGGGGTGGTGGGGCGGCTGCCCCGCTACTTCTTCGATACCAGGCGCGTCGAAGACCTCGACTCGCGCATTCGCACCTGCATGATTCGCCTGCAGGGCTTCCGCCCTGAGGAAATTCGGCGTGCTGACGTGGTAGCCATTGCTTTCTACCTGGCCTCGCTCTCCAACGGGCAGCCGGTCACGGTGCGTCCCTTGATGCCCCAGGAGAAAAAGCTCTACGAGCTCGGCGAGCGGCTCTTTTATCTGCGGGCTGGCCCGCGCGACATGGGCTGTGCCACCTGCCATGTGACCTACGTAGGCCGGCGGGCGGGGGTTCTCCCCTACTCCGACATCCTCAAGGACAAGCGAGCCGCCAGCCACTGGCCGGCTTTCCGCTACTCCAACGACCAGGCCTGGACCATGGCCGATCGTATCCGGGCTTGCTACAGCAACCTCAGCATGCCCGCGCCCGACTTCTACTCCGACCCCATCATTGCCCTGACCCTCTTTATGAACGTCCAGGCCAACGGCGCCCGGATGGATCTACCCGGTTTCATACGCTAGGGAGGTTTTGTGCGGCGCTTTTACATAATTACGTTGCTCCTCATACTCCTTGGCCTGGCCAGCGGCCAAACCGGCCCGTCTTACATCACCCCGGAACTCCAGCGGCTGATCCAAGCGGGGGGCCAGAACTACTCGAATACCTTGCTCAGACAAGCCTCCGACCAGGCCCTTTGCTCCATCCACCGCAATAGGCTACCCGCCGATGTGCTCGGCCCCTTCATCGAGGCCCAGCGCCAAACCATCAAGTACCCCGCCGATGGCAAGCTGATGGGCGACTGGAAAAAAGGCGAAGCCATCTTCAACACGCTGGCTCGAGGCAACTGCTTCTCCTGCCATGTGGGCTCGCCACTCAACATCGGCGGCAATGTGGGGCCCAGCCTGGAGAAGTACGGCCAGCGCGGCACTTCCGAAGCAGTTCAGAAATATACCTACGAGGTGATCTACAACACCTGGGCCTACTTCCCCTGCACGGTGATGTACCGCTTCGGGCATAATGGTTTGCTTAAACCCGAGGAGATAGCCGACGTGGTGGCCTACCTGCTCGACCCGGCCTCGGACTTCAACACCAAACCGGCGCTTAAGCGCTAGTTGCCTTAGCCGCAGTGTGTTCCCTGGCGGGCGCATGCCTGGGAAATGGAGGTGCAATGACCCGACGTGAACTGGTACAACTCTTGCTGGCCTTGGGTATTACCTCCCCCAAAGCCTTTGCCCAGGCCATGGAACGCCCCGAGGCGCTCTACGACCTGCCCCCCTTCGGCAATGTTACGCTGCTCTTCAACACCGACCTGCACGCCCAACTGCGGCCCCACTACTTTATGGAGCCGCCCAACCTGCTGGCGGCCAAGGCCCTGGAAAGCAAGCCTGGCTATCTGGCCGGTGAGGCTTTTTTGCGCTACTACGGTATCCGACGGGGTAGCCTGGAAGCCTACGTGTTTTCCTCGGTAGACTTTGCGGCCCTGGCCCAGCGTTTTGGCCCGATGGGCGGTGGGGCCTACATCGGCGCCCTCATCAAGCAGCAAAAAGCCCAGGCAGGGGAAAAGCGCACCCTGGTGCTGGACGGCGGCGATACCTGGACCAACTCCGGCATCTCGCTTTTGACCAAGGGGCAGGTGGTGGTGGACTGGATGAACCGGGTGGGTTTCGACCACATGGTCTTCCACTGGGAGTACACCCTGGGCCGCGCGCGGGTCGAGGAGCTGGTAAAGCAGCTGCAGGCCCAGATCGTGAGCTTCAACATCGTGGACGACCTCTTTGGCGACCCCATCTACGAGCCCTACGCCATCCACGAAATCGGGGGCTACACCCTGGGCATCATCGGCTCGACCTTTCCATATGTCAAAGTCTCACACCCCGAGGAGTTCTCCGAAGGGCTTTCTTTTGGCGTGCGGGAAAACGAGCTACAGAAATACGTGGACGAGTTGCGAGGCAAAGGTGTGGATGCGGTGGTGCTGCTCTCGCACAACGGCGTGCCGCTGGATCTGTCCCTGGCCGGACGCATCAAGGGCCTCGACCTGATTTTGACCGGCCACACCCACGACTTCACGCCCGCCCCCATTCGGGTGGGCCAAACCTGGCTGGTGGCCGGGGGTTCGGCGGGCAAGGCCGTGGTGCGGGTAGACCTGGAGATGAGGAAAGGCGGGATTGCCGATATACGGGCCAAGACCCTGCCGGTCGCTACCAACCTGATTAAGCCCGACCCTGGGCTCGAGGCCTTCATCCGCGAGGCCTACGCGCCGCATCTGGACTACCTCGACCAGGTGCTGGGCACCAGCGAAACCCTGCTGTACAAGCGCGACTCCACCTACTCCACCCTGGACGAGCTGGCCGGTCGGGCGGTTCAGGCGGCCTACCCCGAGGTGGAGGTGGCCTTTAGCACCGGCACCCGCTGGGGCACGGCCATTCTGCCGGGCCAGCCCATCACCATGGATAAAATCCTGGCCTTCACCGGCTTTACCTACCCCGAGGTGTACATCTTCAAGCTCAAGGGCGAGCGCCTACAGGCCGTGCTGGAGGATGTGGCCGCCAACACCTTCAACCCCGACCCCTTCTACCAGCAAGGGGGCGACATGAGCCGGGTTTTTGGGCTTTCCTACGACCTGGCGGTGAACGCCCCCACCGGCCAGCGCATCCGCAACGTGGCCATCAAAGGCCGTCGCCTGGACCCCAACCGGGAGTACACCCTGGCCTCGTTTGGCGGGCGCCTCCAGCGCAGTGGCACCCTGGTAGAAAAGTACACCCCCCGCCCCATCTACGACCTGATCGCCGAGTATCTCAAGCAGGTCAAAACCGTAAACATCCCCCCACGCCCCAGCATGCGGGTGCTGGATCAACGCTATGTATTGCCCGGATAAACAGGAGGACAAGAAGTGAGGAAAAGATACGTGTTAGGACTTTTGGCCATGCTGCTGGCGGGGCTGACCCTTTCGCAGCAAAGCCCCTTTCAGCAGCGCGTACAGCAGGCCATCCAGAGCGGTGGCAGCAAGTTTATCGAGACGATGAAGCAAGACCCCGACCAGGCCCTGTGCTCCCAGTACCGCGACAAGCTGCCCCCCGAACAGGTAGGGGCTTTCCTCGAGCGCCAGCGGGCCCTGATTAAGTACCCCGCCGACGGCAAGCTGATGGGCGACTGGAAACAGGGCGAGGCCCTTTTCACCAATCCCCGCAAGGGCAACTGCTACGCATGTCATACCGGCGACCCCAAAGAAGCGGGAGCTGGCCGCATGGGGCCGGGGCTGGTGGGGTATGGTGCCCGTGGCACCAGCGAGGCGGTGGTCAAGTACACCTACGACAAGATTTACAACTCCTGGGCTTCCATGCCCTGCTCGCTGATGTACCGGGCCGGTCACCACGGCATCCTGACCCCAGAAGAAACCGCCCACGTGACGGCCTTCCTGCTCGACCCGGCCTCGCCGGTGAATGCCAAGAGGTGATGCCATGCAGAAGCGCAGCCTGTGGATCGGATTTTTGTTGGCGCTGGGGTTGGGCCTGAGCATCGCCCTCACCCAGCAGCAAGAGGTAGACCCCTACAAGGAAGCCGAGCGACAGCGGGAGCTGTTCCGCCAGACTGCCGGCATTTTGCCCGGCGAGCTGTATGCCGCCCAGGGCGAAGAGCTTTTTGTCCAGAAGCGCGGGCCGAAGAATGCAAGCCTCGAGGCCTGCGACTTTGGCTTAGGGCCGGGGAAGCTCGAGGGCGCCCTGACCCAGTTGCCGCGCTACTTTGCCGACACCAAGCGGGTGGAGGACCTCGAGACCCGCATCGTGAGCTGCATGGTGCGGCTGCAGGGCTTTAGACCCGAAGAAATCAAGCGCGACGATGTAAAGGCCCTGACTGCTTACGTGGCCTCCAAGTCCAGCGAGATGCCCATCAATGTAGTACCCAAAACCTCGCAAGAAATCGCCATGTACAACATCGGGCGTGAGCTATGGTACCACCGGGCAGGCGACCGCGACATGAACTGCGCCATCTGCCACGACAGTTACGCCGGGGGCAAGGTGCGACTCTCGCCGGTACGCAGCCCCCGCCAGGGCCTGTCCAACGAGTGGCCGGCCTACCGCTTCGAGGCCGACAAGCTCTATACCCTTGAAGACCGCATCGCCTTCTGCTATGAGTCGGTGGGCATCCCCGCACCCGAGTTTTATTCCGAGCCCTACATCGCCCTTTCCATCTACATGCTAGCCGAGGCCACCAAGGGCAAGAACAAGTTCACCGAATTGCCGGGGTTCACCCGCTAGACCAGGCCAAGCCGGATTTGGCAAAAGGAGGTGCTTATGCGTAGAGGTTGGATCCTGCTGGTACTGCTGAGCAGCTTTGGGCTGGCTCAAGAAATGACCCCTGGAGCGCTGCTCCAGATGGGCAGTTTTCTCAAGAAAATCAACCCCGCCAGCTACCTGCTCTACGCCGCCGAGGCCAAGGATTTTGTGGAGGTCTTCGAGCCATTTATCCTGGACGTTCGCACCGCCGAGGAGCGCTCGAGGGGGTTTCTGCCCGACTCGGTGCATATCCACATCAGCCAGCTCCCCGATCGCTTGAGCGAACTGCCCAAAGAGAAGGATCGGCCCATCCTGGTGTACTGCGGCACCGGCCACGTCAGCGCGGTAGCGGCGGCGTATTTGCGGGCCCTGGGCTACCGCGAAGTCAAGAACCTGAACGGGGGTTTTCGGGCCTGGCTCGAGCTGGGCCTACCCGTACAGAAACCTTAGAGGAGGCGTATGAAGATCAAGTGGATGTTGTTGTTGGGTTTTATCCTCTCGCTGTCGGCCCTGGCCCAGTCGCTGGAAACCAGCCTGCGCGGTGTTAGTGTGACCGACGCCCAGGCCCGGGTCGAAGCGGCCGTCAGTGCCCAGGGCCTCAAGGTGGCCCGTACCTTGAACCTGGGCGGGCAGGTCAAAAACTTTAAGGCCGACTTCCCCGACTATCTGCTGATGGTGCTGGAGCCTGAAGCCGGGGTGCTGGCTGCGGTGCAGGAAAACGTGATGACCGCCATCATCCTGCCGCCCACCATCTACGTGCACGCCGCCCGGCCCGGGGTGGTCACGGTGGGCACCTTCGACCCCGACCTGATGTTTGCCATGCTGGGGGTCAAAAACAGCAAAAGCCGCTTGTTGGGGGCTAAGCTCAAAGCGGTGATTGCCAGCCTGGGACTGCCCCGCAAGGTGGCTCCGGCCATGATGCCCGACCCCAGCTCCGGCATGATGCCCGCGCTGATGTACATGGTCGAAGGGGGCAACGTCGAAGAGCTAACCCTCCTGATCGAAAGCGAGCTGGGCAACAATGGCCTCAACGTGCTGCCCTCGGTCAAGATGGGCGAGGTGGTGGGCATCCAACCCTGCAAGAGCGAGTGGGCCTACGAGATGTTCATGGCCCAGCCTGCCGGTGGCTTTGCCGCCCCGTGCCGCTTCTTTGTGGCCCCCATGCCCGGTGGCGTGCTGGTAGGGGCCATCGAGCCCATGCTGATGGGCATCATGCCAGGGGTGGCGCAGAACCAGAAAACCATGGGCATGCTGCAAGAAGCCCGCCGGGTGATGAGCCAGATTCTGGAGGGGGTGGGCGGCCAGCCCTATCGCCCCCAGCAATAGGCGTTATAACTCAGCGTTATGGCTTTCGTGAGCTTGGATATAATCTGATAAACTTTCCGATAAGCCCAAGCCTACGAAAGCTGCCGGAGAGATAGCCTCCGGGGTGGCTCGGGTCACGGGAGGAAGCATGAGCAAGGTAACGCGTCGTAAGGTTCTCAAAGCAGGTGCGGTGGCGGGGGCCGCTGCGGCCAGCAGCGCCTTTGCCCAGGAGTTTTTTAGCAAGCCCAGCAGCGTGCTGGGGCCGGCCAGGGGCAACCGGGTGGTGATCATCGGTGGGGGCTGGGGGGGCGTGAGCACGGCCCGCCACCTGCGGCGCAAAAACCCCAACATCGAGGTGGTGCTGATCGAGAAAAACCCCGCCTTTATGTCCTGCCCCATGAGCAACCTGTACCTGGGCGGGGTAAAAGACCTCGACTTTATCGTCTTCGATTACGCCAACGTGGCCAAGGCTGGGGTCACTATCGTTAACGAGCGGGCCATTGAGGTCAACCGGGCCGGTCGCTACGTGCGCACCACCAGCGGCATCATCTTCTACAACTACCTGGTGGTCTCGCCCGGCATCGACTACATGTACGAAGCCATCCAGGGCTACAACGAGGTTAAGCAGTTTTTGCCGGTGGGCTTTAAGCCCTGGGAGCACATCGCCCTCAAGCGCCAGCTCGACAACTTCGAGGGCGGCGACCTGGTGCTGGCCATCCCCAAGCCCCCCTACCGCTGCCCGCCAGGCCCCTATGAGCGGGCGGCCATGCTGGCCTACTACCTCAAGACCAACCAGATCAAGGGCAAGGTGATTGTGCTGGACGCCAACCCAGGCCCCATATCCAAGGCCCCTGGCTTCACTGCGGCCTACAACGACCTGTACAAGGACTACATCCAGTACATCCCCCAAGCCGAGGTTACGGCCATTGACTACGCCAAGAAGGAGGTCAAAACCCCGCTGGGCGAGTTCAAGTTCGACCTGGCCAACATCATCCCGCCCATGAAAGCCGGCGAAATTGTGCGCACCGCGGCGCTGGGCGACCGCTGGGCCAACGTGCGGCTGCCCACTTTCCTCTCCGAGCGGGACGACCGGGTCTATATCATCGGCGACGTGATCGGCAACGTGCCCTACCCCAAGAGCGGGCAGGTGGCCTACAACGACGGCAAAATCATCGCCGAGCACATCGCCCAGCGCATCGCTGGCAAGCGCCCGGACGAAATTGCCAACCCGCTCCCCGACAACATCTGCTACAGCTTTGTGAGCAGCGAGGAGTCTATTTGGGTATCACATAAGCACAATTGGGACGAGGCCGCCCGCCAGATTCGGCAGCAATCTACCGTAGACAACAACCGCTCCAAGCCCAACGGCGCCCTGGCTATTGAATGGGCCCGGGGCCTGTGGGGCGACATGTTTGGCCCAGGGGCCTGAGCCTGGGCACCGGGGTGGGGCGAGCTCCGTCCCACCCCACCATAGGAGAACCCATCGGATGAACCGTCGTAAACTGTTGCAACTCTTGAGCAAAGGGGCGGCTGCCGGGGCTTTCGTCAAGCTTTCCGGGGGCTTGGCCCAGAGCAAAATTCCCCAGGGGGCGACCGACACCATGAAGGTGCTGGGAGCCACCCTGCGCGAGTACGGCGAGCGCAGCGAGTTCGAAAAAGACGTGATTCGCTACATCTCGCCCAACCTGCGTAGCCGGCATACTGGCGCCGACTTTGCCCCATTGGAGAAGCTCGAGGGCATCATTACCCCTAGCTCGCTGCATTTCGAGCGGCACCACGGGGGCGTGCCCAACGTGAACCCCGCCGACTACCGGCTGGTGATTCACGGGATGGTCGAGCGACCCTTGATGTTCAGCCTGCAAGACCTCAAGCGCCTGCCTTCGGTCACCCGCACCTACTTCATTGAGTGCGCGGGCAACGGGCAAAACGGCTACCGCAACCCCCCCGACATGACCCTGACCGCCACCCGCAGCCGGGGCCTGGTCTCGAACTCTTCCTGGACGGGGGTGCCCCTCTCAATCCTGCTGAAGGAGGCCGGCCTCAAGGAAGGCGCCCGCTGGCTGATCCCGGAGGGGCAGGATGCCGCTGCCTATACCCGCAGCCTGCCACTGGAGAAAGCCCTCGAGGATGTGCTGGTGGCCTACGCCCAGAACGGCGAGGCCATCCGGCCCGAGCAGGGCTACCCGGTGCGCCTGGTGGTGCCGGGCTGGGAGGGGAGCATCCAGGTCAAGTGGCTGCGCCGCATCCAGGTCACCGACACCCCGGTCATGAGCAAAGACGAGACCTCGGAATACACCGACGTGATGGCCGACGGCAAGATCTACGCCTTTACCTGGGTAATGGATCCAGAGTCCATCATCACCTATCCTTCGGGGTTGCAACAGATTCAGCGGGGCTTCCACGAGATCCGCGGCCTGGCCTGGAGTGGCCACGGGCGCATCCGCCGGGTGGAAATTTCGCTGGACGGGGGCAAAACCTGGAAGCAAGCCAACCTCGAGCCCGCCCCCGATGCGCTCTCGGTGGTGCGCTTCAAGTACAACTGGGTCTGGGATGGCCGCGAGACGATCATCATGAGCCGGGCCTGGGACGAAAAAGGCAACACCCAGCCCACCCAGGAGGAGTTTTTCGCCAAGTGGGCCCGCAACAACCGCTATCACTACAACGCCATCCAGGCCTGGCGGATTGGGGCCGACGGCAAGGTGGTCAACGGCGACAAGACCCTGGCCGGAGCCCCCGCCCGGCTCGGCGCTGTGGGCCGGGGCGGCTGTGGAGGTGAGTCGTGATGCGGCGCAAGTGGTTCTATGTGGCTCTTTCGGCCCTGGCTCTTTCGGCCCTGGTGCTGGCCCAGGGGCGTTATCAGATCGGTACCCCGCTGAGCGAGCAGGAGGTGCAAGAGTGGAACATCCGCCCCTCCATTCTGGCCAACGGGGTCGGGCTGCCCCCCGGCGAGGGCACGGTGGACGAAGGGGCCAAGGTCTACGCCGTTCACTGCGCTGGCTGCCACGGCGCGACCGGCGAGGGTGGGGCCTTCACCCGGCTGGTCTCCGAGCCCTTCCCCATCACCAAAGAGATAGACTCGGTGGACTTTGCCATCGGGAACTATTGGCAGTACGCCACCACCCTTTTCGACTACACCCGCCGGGCCATGCCCTTTGCCACCCCCGGCATCCTGAGCGACAGCGAGGTGTATGCAGTGGTGGCCTATATTCTTTACCAGAACGGGGTCATCGACACCAACGAGCCCATGAACGCCCAAACCCTGCCCAAGGTGCAGATGCCGGCCCGGGCACTATTGGAGCTGGATCCTGTCACGAAAAAACGCTTCCCCTGGATCAAGCTCCCTTGAGGTTAGCAAATGGATCGTCGCAACTTTCTAGATTTGTTGGCTAAGGGCGCTTCACTGGGCCTGCTGCTCAAGCTATCGCCATTGGGGATGCTCGAGTTCGTGCGGGCCCAGTCCAGCGCTACCAGCTTCCCCAAAGCCCTGCTGGTGGACAAGGCCGGCAACCCCTTCAAGCTCAGCTCCCTCAAGCCCCACGAGCCCTTTGTCTTCGCCTATCCCTTTGCGGCCACCCCCAACATCCTGGTCAACGTGGACGCCGAGCTCGCCCCGGTAGACGTGAAGATGCCCGACGGTAAAAACTACCGCTGGCCCGGCGGGGTGGGCCCCCGCAAAAGCGTGGTGGCCTACACCAGCATCTGCCCCCACGCCTACAGCTACGCCGCGCCCAATCTAGGGGCTATGGGCTACTACAAGCCCGAGGGGAACCGGGGGCCCCGCATGGTCTGCTGCTCGCACCTATCGGCTTTCGATGTGGCCCGTGGCGGCGAGGTCAAAGGGGGACCGGCCCCCCACGCCCTGGCCGCAGTGGCCCTCGAGTACGACACAGCCAAGGACGAAGCCTATGCGGTGGGTTTTCTGGGCAACCCCCAGTTCGACGAGTTCTTCCGGGCACAAAACCAGGCCCTGCGCGACCTCTTCCGCACCACCGCCCGGGCCCGCGAAGAGGTGGCCAAGGCCACCGTAATCCCCTACGCCGAGCACACCAAGGTGCCCACCACCTGCCCGGTGTTGGGGTAGCCCTTACACACCGTTTTCTAGCAGGCGTTCGGCTTCGGAGGTATTCATGAGCGAAATAAACCGTCGAGAGCTTTTGAAAACCCTAGGGGTGGCAGCCGCCGGTCTGGCTACCACCCAAGCAGGTCAGCAAGCCTCGGCCCAGTCCACACAAGTAGTTTGGTCAGACTATGTGGTTTTTTTGAACGCCAACGCCAAGGCGTTTATCGTGGATACCCGTACCGATCAGGTGGTGGCCAGCCTCGACACCGCTCGAGGCGCCACTTTAGGCAGCATTACCCCCGACGCCCAGAAAGTTTATGTAAGCGGCGCGGGCGAGGGCGAAACCCGGCTGGTGGTGCTCGATCTACAGAATTTGCGGGTGTCCAAGGTTCTGGAGACCGGCAACCGACCCAAGCACGGTCTGGTGAGCCCAGATGGACAACGGGTAGGGGTGGACCATTGGGGCCTTAGCGACGGCAAGCTGCGCCTGGTTTTTATCCGCACAAGCGATGACACCATTGAGAAAACGCTGGAAATCCCGGTGCAGAGCCAGCCCAAAGGCGTCACCTCTATGCACAACGCCTGGAGCTGGGACAGCCGCTACTTCTACACCGTGGATCGGGTAGATGACCGCCTGCTGGTGGTGGATACCACCGACTGGTCGGTGCGCACCTTCCGCACGCCCAGCGTGCCGCACTACCCATGCATCAGCCCTGATGGTAAAGAGCTATGGCTCATCCACGAGGGCAACACCCAGGTCAAACCCGGCATCGTGGTGTACGACCTCACCAAACCTGACCTTCCCGTGTTGGCCCAAATGGACATGCCCCTTATTGGTGAGGAGGCGGTGGAAGCCCACCACGGCAACTTCACCCAGGACGGGCGCTACTTTATGGCGCTAAACCGCGGACCAGGCAACAACCTGCGGGGGCGCGAGGTGGCCTTCTACAGCACGCGCACCAAACGTCTGCTACACCGCGTAAGCTGCGCCAGCACCGGAGTGGGCCACGCCTACAACACCCCCGATGGAAGACGGGCCATAGCCACCAACTACGGAAACAACGTAATCACTGTCATTGACATTGCGGGCCTGCGCACCCTCAAAGATCTGGTTATCGGGAAAGGCCGGATGGGCCATGTGGTTTTTACCCGTGATGGCCGCTTTGGCTACCTCTCCAATGCAGATGGCAACCTGTACAAGCTAGATATGCGCTCCTTGACGGTGGTCAAGACCATTGAGACCGGCCAGACCAGCGGTGGGGGCCAGGTGGTCAATGTCTGGACCAATCTCTTTGAAGAGCTACCAAGAAGCTAGCCCATGACCCTGAGCCTCCCCATCGCTTTTTTGGCAGGAATCCTCTCCTTCTTGTCGCCCTGTGTGCTCCCCCTGGTGCCCACCTACCTGCTGTATCTGGGGGGGCAGCAGGGCCGCCCGGTACGCAACGCGGTCTTTTTTGTGCTGGGCTTTTCGGCCATCTTCTTGCTGCTGGGCCTGCCCTTCACCCTGCTGGGGGGCTGGCTCTTCGAGTACCGCGACCTGCTGGGGCGCATTGGGGGCGGGGTGCTCATCTTGCTGGGGCTTTACATGCTGGGCCTCAAGCCCAAGTGGGGCGTGAACCTGCGCTACCAGGGCCCCACCGACCGCCCCTGGGGGGCCTTTGTACTGGGCATCGTGCTGGGACTCGGCTGGACGCCCTGCATCGGCCCCATTCTGGGGGGCATCCTGACCCTTACCGCCAGCGGTGGGGGTATCCATCTGCTGGTGGCCTACATCCTGGGGCTGGCGGTACCGTTTTTGCTCGTGGCCCTCTTCGCCGAGCGGGCCAGGGGCTTCCTAAGACGCGCCGCACGGCTCTCTCACGCAGTAGAGATTACGGCGGGAGTGGTGCTGATTGCGGTGGGGATTCTCTTGCTCACCGGCACCTACACCCAGCTCAACAGCTTCTTCCTGAAAATCACCCCTGAGTGGCTACAAGAACTGCTGTGAGCGGAGGGGCCGATGAACCCTGGTAAATCCACCTTCTCCGATCCCGAGACCTTGGAGGGCATCCTCCGGCGTCTCAAGCGCATCGAGGGGCAGGTGCGGGGCCTGCAACGCATGGCCGAGGAAGGGCGACCCTTTAGCGAGTTACTCGATCAGATCAACGCAACCCGCAAAGCCATGGACTCGGTAGCCAGCGTGGTGCTGGAAGAATACCTGAACGCCTGGGAGGCCCAGGCCGCAGCCGGCGATGCCGAGATTGGTAAGGGCCAGATCGCCACTCTTTTGCGCAAGATAATTTGATCTGCGTCAAAATAGAACCAGACTCACCCAACGGTGAGCCTGGTATTTTTTGGGTTTACTTCAATCCCAGCTTGTTGCGGGCCTCGAGCACCTGGGCTGCCGTCATGGTCTTAGCGCGTTGGGCCTTAACCTCAGTGGCAGTAAAAGCTTTCTGATCGGCAGGGAACTTGTTGCCCCACTGTGTGGAGATGTGGTTGAGCAGACCGGCGATCTCTTCGTCTTTGAGCTGGGCGTAGGCGGGCATGGCTCCCTGATACTTGGTTCCTTTGACGGCAATCTGCCCCTGCAAACCGTACAACAGCACCTGAATCAGGTACTCGCGGCCACCCTTTACAGCCAGAATCTCGGGCACATGGCCTGCCAGCGGGGGAAAGACCCCAGGAATTCCAGCGCCGGTGGGCTGGTGGCAGCCCTGGCACTGCGCGAAAAGGGGGCTAGCTTGCGCTGCTGCGCTCTGAAATGCACCCAAGCCAAGCACCATGACAGCCGAAGACATCAGTAGGGAAATAGTACGCTTGATCAAGCTGTATCACCTCCAACCTATAGTATGAACCCAAAGAACTGGTTTGCAAGCCCGTTTTTGTTATCTGAAGGATAACTAAAGGTTATTTGCCCGTCTTTTCGGCCTGTACCAACCATAAGGCTGCCCCCAGCAGGGCCACTGCCCCGGCATAGAAAAGGAAGTCGAGGGCCGCTTTGGGCGAAAAGGCCTGGGCCTTCTCGAAAAACTTTACGATCAGAATCATCAGGATGACCTGTCCCAGCTTGGTCTTGAGGTCGCTAAGGCTTTTGACCACAAGCACGTTTTCGAAGCCGCCCTCGGTTCGCTTAAACCTAACCTCGGCAATAAATAGCTCGTATAGCCCTAAAGCAAAGATGATAAGTACCGAGGCCAGCAAAGCCAGATCCACTGCACCCACCATCAGGGGAAGGGCTTTTTCCAGGCTGCCCGAGCCCAGCGCCCGCCAGACCTCGAGCCCCGTCTGCACTGCAAAATAGACGGCCCCAGCCAGAAGCCCCACCACCGGCAAAAGCATCACCCAGCGGGCGTTCCAGAGCACCGTCTGAACCAGTTGTTCGAACCTATTCAAGCCCGCCCCACCGTGCCCATCAGCTCGAATTTTTCTTTGATGACCTGCTTGAGGTAGTCCCGCCCCTTGCCCAGGATTTTGCGGGGGTCGAACTCCTTGGGGTTGCCCACCACCACCTCGCGGATGCCGGCGGTGAGGGCCAGGCGCAGGTCGGTGTCGATGTTGATTTTGGCGATACCGTTGGGAATGGCTTTCCTTACGTCTTCGTCGTGGATGCCGGTGGGATCGCCCAGGTCGGCCCCGGTGGCGGCCATTTTGTCTTTGAGCCACTGCGGCACGCCAGAGGAACCATGCAGCACCAGCGGCAGGGAAACTTTGGCCGCGATCTGCTCGAGGCGAGCGTGGTCAATGTAAGGCCGTCCCTTGCCCTTGTAGGCCCCGTGAGAGGTGCCGATGGCAATGGCCAGGTAGTCGATCCCGGTGGCCTCGACAAAGCGTGCGGCTTCATCGGGGTCGGTGAGGAAAGCGTCCTTGGCGTCAACCACGATGTTGTCCTCGATGCCCTGCAAACGCCCCAGCTCGGCCTCCACGCTGACCCCCACCGCGTGGGCTGCCTCCACACACTTTTTGGTCTCGTGTACGTTTTCTTCGAAGGGGTGGTGCGAGGCGTCAATCATCACGCTGGTAAACCCAGCCCTGAGGGCCTGCAAGACCATCTTGTAGTCGGCCCCGTGGTCGAGGTGCAGCACCACCGGAACACGCACCCGGCTAGCCATATCGCGCACCAGGTTGGAAAGATTCTCCAGCCCGGCGTATTTGCGGGCCCCATCCGAGACCTGGATGAAGACCGGGGCCTTGAGGGCCTCGGCGGTCTCGAGGATGGCCTGGGTAATCTCGAGGTTGTTGGTGTTGAAGCTGGGTACGGCGTAACCTTCGCGCCGCGCTTTGTCGAGAACGTCTTTACCTAGAGCCAGCGGCATATACTTCTCCCATCAGTTTGTCCATATTTTCGGCCACAGGCCGGTTATTAAACAAGGCGCTGCCCACCACCACCACGTCGGCTCCGGCCCGAAAAACCTCGGCCACATTCTCGGGCTTGACACCCCCATCCACCTGAATCAGACAAGTCGGGTTCAGGTGCTGGCGCAGGCCGCTAAGCCTGCGGATGCGCTCGGTGCTGGCGGCGATGTACTTTTGCCCGCCAAAGCCAGGGTTCACGCTCATCAGCAGGGCCAGGTCGAGCTCGGGCAGCAGGGGCAGCAGGGCTTCTAAGGGCGTGCCGGGGTTGATGGCCAGACCGGCCTTCTTGCCCAGCTCCCTGACCTGCTGCACCGCCCGGTGAACGTGGGGGGTAGCCTCAAAGTGCACTGTAATCCAGTCGGCCCCGGCCCGGGCAAAATCGGCCAGGTAGCGCTCCGGCTCCACAATCATCAGGTGTACATCTAAGGGCAGCTTGGTGACCTTGCGGATGGCCTCCACCACCAGCGGGCCAAAGGTCAGGTTGGGCACAAAACGCCCGTCCATCACGTCCAGGTGAATCCAGTCCACCCCCGCGGCCTCGGCCTCCCGGATTTGCTCGCCCAGGCGGGCAAAGTCGGCGGTCAGGATGGACGGGGCCACCAAGAGTTTAGGCATAGGCCAGGGCTCCTTTCTGGATGGCTTGCTCGCGCATATGTACCAGATAATACGCGATAACCAACTGGGTGAGGGCCAGCGGGTAGCTCTGCCCCCCTTTGTCCCAGAAAGTGCCGATGAGTTCGGGGTTGAAGTGTTCGGCGTGCTGGCCGAGCTGCTCCCAAATAAGCCGCTCAAATACTGCCGCGCGCTCTGGCTCCATACCCCCCGAGATATCCAGGATGTCGGCCTCTTTGCGGGCCTCGAGCCGTATGACCGAGGGCTCGTCCTCGTAGGCCGAGTGCAGTACCTCGGTCAGGTCGAGCTTGGGCAGGCTGCGCTTGAGGGTGACGCGCACCGAGAGGGTGCTGGGCTTCTCGGGGTCGTAGCCGGGGGGTCGGTAGAAGCGCACCACGATGTCGGCATACTCCTTCTGCGGCCAGATGAAACTCCGCGAGTCGGGCATCCGCCGCTCGATATCGGCCACCACCTGCTCGGGGGTGTAGCCGCGTTTGGCCACGTCGCGCTTGACCTTCCACTCCCGGCGCAGGTCTTCCTCGGGGTCGAGGTACACCTTCAGGTGGTAGCGCTCGCGCATGGGCTGAGAGAACAGGGTGAGCAGGCCCTCGAGTACCACGGCCCGGGGAATATGCCGGTTGCCCTCGGCGATGGGCCGGGGGGCCGGAATGTACAGCGGTGGGTCGAAGGTGCCGGTGGCGTGGTTGTACACCGGCTTCAAGATGGGCTCGCCCAGCGACAGCAGCCGCACGTGCTGTTCCATGATGTCCATGTAGTTGCACTCGGGGTTGAGCGGGGTGATTTTGAGCTCCGCCCGTTGCTTGCGGTCGTACTTGTGGTAGTCGTCTACGCAGATGTTAGTGGTGCGCTCCTGCCCCAGCAAGCGGGCAATACCGCTGCTGATGGTGGTCTTGCCCACCCCTGAGTCGCCTGCGATGCCCAGCATAAAGGGTCTATGGGGCATGTTCCCCTCCTTTCTCTAACTCCTGACACTCCTGGAATACCCGGCTGGCCCGGATGTCGCTCTCTTCGATGCGGCGCAGGTCATCGGTAGAAACCTGCCCTCCCCGTTCGAACAGGCGACGGGCCTGGCGCAGTTTGAAGCGGTCGATGGCGTTGCGGATGCTACGGGCATTGGCGAAGTTGGGCAGCCGCATCCGGCAGGTCACGTACTCGGAGAAAGCCTGCGTTGCAGCTTCATCCAGGTAATAGTTCTGCTCGGCAAGCATGAGTTGTCCGACGGCCACCAGTTCGTCGTGGGAATAGTCGGGAAACTGGATGTGGTGGGCGATGCGCGAACGCATGCCGGGGTTCAAACTGAAGAACTGCTCCATCTTGTCGGCGTAGCCTGCCAGCACCACCACCAGGTCTTCGCGCTGGTTTTCCATCACCTGCAGCAGGATTTCGATGGTTTCCTGGCCGTAGTCACGTTCGTTCTCCGAACGGTACAGGCTATAGGCCTCGTCAATGAACAGCACCCCACCCATGGCCCGCTTTAGCACTTCCTTGGTTTTGGGTGCGGTATGGCCGATGTACTGGCCCACCAGGTCGTCGCGGCTGGCCACCACCAGGTGGTCGCGCCGGATGTAGCCCAGGCGGTTCAGGATGGTGGCCATGCGCATGGCGACGGTGGTCTTGCCGGTACCGGGGTTGCCGGTAAAGGCCATATGCAGCACCGGGCGCGAACCCCCCAGGCCCAGCTCGCGCCGCAGCTTGTCTACCACCAGGTAGGCCGCAATCTCACGGATGCGCCCTTTGACCGGCGCCAGGCCAATCAGTTCCCGGTCGAGCCGCTCCAACACCTCGGGCACCCCGGTTTCCTGGAGCAGGGTCTTAAGGTCGGCGCCGCGCTGGGTCTCGGTCATGGTAGGCCTCGCTAGTAGCGTTCGCCGGCAGGTTTATCGGTGGCGTAGGGCTCGAGGCCGTACTTCTGCACCCGCCCGTCCGACCACAGGGTGCGCTTCAGGCGGAAGCCGGGGTCGTCCTGGGTGGGCCGGTGGGCGATAAAGCTCACCCGCTGGGCCTGCCACATGGGGCTGGGGTCAAAGCCGTTGATCTTGATGTAGTGATTGGGAAAGGCCTCGCGGCACTTCCTGAACTCGAGCATGGCCCCAGCCGCATCCTTGAGGTCGAACATGGGCAGGCCCCACATCAGCCAGTAGGTGTTGTAGGGATGGGGGTCGTCGGTGTACTCGATGGAGACCGACCAGCCGTTGCGCAGGATGTAATCAATTTGCCGTTCGATCTGCTCGTCGGTCAGGTCGGGCAGGAAGGAAAAAGTTCCCTGGTGGATACGCATAAAGCCTCCTTATCTGGTGTTAGATAGATGGGGTGGGCAGTACATCGGCGGTGTCGGTGGAGGTGTAGTCGAAGGTAACGTCCTTCCACAGCTCGAGGGCCGCCGCCAGGGCCGGGGAATTCTTGGCGGCCTCGCGCAAAATCTGCGGGCCTTCGCGCAGGTAGTCGCGGCCCTCGTTGCGGGCCATCACCATGGCTTCCAAAGCCACCCGGTTGGCCGTGGCCCCGGCTGCAATGCCCATGGGGTGGCCGATGGTGCCCCCACCAAACTGCAAGACCACATCGTCGCCAAACAGATCCAAAAGCTGGTGCATCTGGCCGGCGTGAATACCTCCGGAGGCCACCGGCATCACCGCCGGCAGGTAGCCCCAGTCCTGCTCGAAGAAAATGCCTTTGACCGGGTCGGGCTTGACGTGCTGCAGCCGCAGGACGTCGTAGTAGCCGCGGGTCAGGTTGGGGTCGCCCTCGAGCTTCCCCACCGCCGTGCCGGCGTGGATGTGATCCACCCCCAGCATCCGCATCCACTTGGCCAGCACCCTGAAGTTGATACCGTGCGACTTCTGGCGGGTGAAGGTGGCGTGCGATGCCCGGTGCAGGTGCAGAATCATGCCGTTCTTATGGCACCACTTGGAAACCGACTGAAGCGCGGTGTAGCCCATGGTCAGGTCTACCATCACAATGACCGAGCCGATCTCTTTGGCGTACTCGAGGCGCTCGTAGACCTGCTCCATGTCGGCCGCGGTCACGTTCATGTAGTGGCCCTTGCGCTCACCGCTCATCTGCTCGGCCCGCATCACCGCTTCCTGGGCGTAGTTGAAGCGGTCGCGCCAGCGCATGAAGGGCTGGGAGTTGATGTTCTCGTCGTCCTTGGTGAAGTCGAGCCCGCCCACCAGGGCCTCGTAGACCACCCGGCCGTAGTTGCGACCCGACAGGCCCAGCTTGGGCTTGACGGTAGCCCCCAGGATAGGGCGGCCATACTTGTTCAGGAGGTCGCGCTCCACCGGGATGCCATGGGGGGCGCCCAGGAAGGTCTTGAGGTAGGCCACCGGCACCCGCAGGTCTTCCAAGCGTAGGGCCTTGAGGGCCTTGAAGCCGAAGACGTTGCCGATGATGGAGGAGGTCATGTTGGCGATGGAACCTTCCTCGAACAGGGCCAGGTCGTAGGCAATCCAGGCAAAGTACTGCTCGGGGTTGCCCGGTACCGGCTCCACCCGGTAGGCCTTGGCCTGGTAGCGCTCGAGGGTGGTCAGCCGGTCGGTCCAGACCACCGTCCAGGTCGCCGTGCTCGACTCCCCGGCCACCGCTGCTGCCGCCTCTTCGGGCTCCACGCCGGGCTGGGGGGTGATGCGGAAAAGAGCCAGGGTATCGGTCTCCTTGGGCTCGTAATCGGGTTGCCAGTAGCCCATGTCGCGGTACTCCACCACCCCGCCTTTTTTGTACTTGGCTTCTTTGTCTTTAATCACCCTAAACCTCCTTTAGTACAGCTCTCCACTAATCGCCCGTAGTTTTTCCAGGCGGTGGTACGACTCGATGTAGCGCAGGGTGCCGGTGTGGCCGCGGATCACCAGGCTGTGGGTGATGGCGTGTTGGTCGCGGTAGCGCACCCCACGCAAAAACTGCCCATCGGTGATGCCGGTGGCCGCAAAGTGGGTGTCCTCGGCCGGGCAGAGCTCCTCGAGGGTGTAAACCCGCTGGGAGCTGTATTCACTGTTGACCAGGGCCCAGCGCTCCTCTTCGCTCTGGGGGTCGAGCCGCATCTGCATGCCCCCACCCAGGGCCTTTACCGCCACCGCCGCTATGACTCCTTCTGGCGTGCCGCCGGTGCCCATCAACACATCTACTCCGGTATCGGGCAGCACCGCCGCCAAGGCCCCGGCCACGTCGCCATCGGTGTGCAGGCTGACCCTTGCCCCGGCGTAGCGAATCTGGTCAATGAGCCGGGCGTGGCGGGGTTTGTCCAGCACAAACACCGTGAGTTCGCGCACCGGCTTGCCCAGGGCTTTGGCTATTGAGCGCAGGTTCTCCTCCGGGCTAGACGCCAGGTTGATCGCCTCGCGGGCCTCTGGCCCCACCACCAGCTTGGCTGCGTAAAAACCAGGGCCGGGATTGAACAGCCCGCCCTTTTCAGCGGCTGCAATCACACTTATAGCCCCAGGCCGCCCGTGGGCTACCAACCGGGTGCCTTCGATGGGATCCACAGCCAGCTCGGTATCGGGGCCTTCGCCGGTGCCCAGCTCTTCCCCGTTGTAGAGCATGGGGGCCTTGTCCTTTTCGCCCTCACCGATGACCACCTTTGCCCGCATGGGAATCGTGCCCAGCAACAGGCGCATGGCATCTACTGCGGCCTGATCGCCATCGTTCTTGTTGCCCAGCCCTACCCAGCGGGCCGCAGCCAGGGCGGCGGCCTCGGTGCTGCGCAACAGATCAAGGGAGAGGTTGCGCGTAGGGCGTTCTATGGAAATCACGTTGCACCTCCTTTGGTAGACCCCAGGGTAGGCATTTGTGACAAATAGTGCAAGTTTGCATTTTGATTATTTGATAATATCTACTTATGATTGAACGACGCCCCTTCCCCAACACCCAGGCCTTGCGGGTGTTTTTGTGTGTGGTGCAGGAGGGCAGCGTGGGCCGTGCCGCCCTGAGCCTGGGCATGACCCAGCCGGGGGTGAGCCAGCACCTGCGGGCTTTAGAGCAGCAGGTGGGCCGTCCGCTGTTTCATCGGCAGGGCCGTCGGCTGGTGCTCAGTAAGACCGGGCAGGACTTGCTGCCCGAGGCCCGGCGGGCCGTTCAGGCCCTGGAGGAGTTTGTGCAGGCCGCCCAGGCTCTGCATCGCCTCGAGCGCGGTCGGGTAGAGTTGGGGGCCTCGACCACCATGGCGGTGTATGTACTGCCTCGCTACCTGACCGAGTTCAAGCGGCTCTACTCCGATATCCGCATTAAGTTGGAGAGTGGCAGCTCGGAGCGGCTGACCCAGCGGCTTTTACAAGGGGAGATCGAGCTGGCGGTGGTGGAGGCAGTGGAGCACCTCGAGGGCTTCGAGCGGCAGCTTTTCTACGAGGACGAGCTGGTGGTCATCGTACCCCCCGAGCACCCCTGGGCCAAAAAGGAAGAGGTGGCCCCCGAGCTTTTGGCCGAAGTGCCCCTCATTGTGCGGGAACCGGGGGCCATGACCTTCCGGGTGTTGGGGTCGGCTTTGGAGCAGGCCGGCCTCGAGGTCAACCCGGTCTTTTACACCGACAACCACGAGGTCACCAAGCGGCTGGTGCTCGAGGGGGCCGGGGTGGGCATCGTCTCGAACGTGGTGGTGCGGCCCAACGTCAAGGTGGGCAACCTGCGGGCCTTGCGCATCAAGGGCATGGAGCTACGGCGGCTTTTCTGGCTGTTTTATCCCCGCGAGGCAGGCAACCCCGCCGCCGAGGCGCTAAGAAACATGCTGGTTTCCTGAGGACTGGCGCTAGCGGCTTTTTTCCGGGCAGGCCTCGAGCCGGCCCTCAAAAGGCACGGGCGGGGGCAAGGGCTGCCAGACCGAGCGCACCTGCTCCATTCGCCAATTTAGGGGCATGGGCCTCAGAACAAGGGGCTCCTTGCGGTACTGTAGCCGCAGGCCCGGTGCGCTGCCGCGGGTAATCCAGCCCTGGCCCTCGGGGCTGTAGCCGTAGCTGAAGCCCACCGCACGGGGCCCCTGGGGCTCCAAAAAACGTAGCGAACCCAGCCCCGGCCCCAAGGCCAACGCCCGCCCAGGCTCCATCCACAAACCGCGCCGCTCACCCTCTACCTCGGCCTCGCCCACTAGCACCCGACCCCTGGGATAGTCGCGCCACATGCGAAAATAGTCGAACCCCGGCCTGCGCCATAGCTCGGCTAAAGCGGTATCCGGCCAGAGCAAAAACCCCTCCGAATCGCCCGCTTGTTCGGCCCGTCCCACCGCCAGCCCAGCCCCCACATAGCGCAGATAGTCGTTGCCCGGAAGGTTGCTGCGCCAGGCCTGCTTTGGCCTTCCCTCTAGGTCGAGCTGCATCCAAAAAGCATCGAACCCACCCGGCCCCGTCGTTCGCCCCACCACCCACAGACCCTTTGCGCTGCGAAAACTGCTGTAGGCGTAAGCATCGCCCGCTGCGGGATATACCCAGCTTCTTTGGTCTGCTAACCGCAGCACCCAGACATCCCAGTCGGGCCTGCGCAACCCGCCCACGGCGTATACCCCATCGGTAGACCAGAGCAAGCCCTTACCCATGCGGTAGGCGGCCCTGGGCTGCCCCTGCCCATCCAGCCGCACCACCAGGCCCGCCTCACCGCTAAAACCCACCGCCACCCAGCCGTCGGGGCTTTTGGCCAGGCCGTACAACCCTTCGTCGCTATCGGCCAAGCCCAGGGTGTAGGCACCCTTCGGTGTCACGACCAGGGCCTCCAGCCGACGCCCCTCCACCCAGGCCCGCCCCACCCATAGGCCATCCACCCCCGCAAACAACGCGCTGTTGTACAGCGTGGCCAGCACCAGACAGGCCGCCAGCATAACCCGTGGCTACTCCGGCCGCTGGGGCGGGCGGGGCTGAGACTCATGCTGCGAAGCCAGAAGCCGGCGGTGAATCTGACGGGTGAGCCACCAGACCCCGAGCATCACCGGCGGAATGGCCAGCCCCACCGCCAACTCGGGCGAGATGGGCAGGCCGGCTTCTTTGCCCGCTTTGAAGAGGTAGTACAGAAGGCCCACCACATAGTAGGAGATGGCCGCAATGGAGAGGCCCTCCACGGTGCGCTGGAGCTGGTACTGCATTTCCTGGCCGCGCTTGAGCTTGTGCAGTAGCTCCTGGTTCTGGGTCTCGAGGGCAATGTCTACGCGGGTACGCAACAGGGCCCCGGCCCGCTCGATGCGCTGGGAGAGGGCGGCCAGGCGCTGGGCGGTAGATTCCACCGTGGCCATGGCCGGGCTGAAGCGGCGCTGCAAAAACTCGCCGATGGTCTGGGTGCCAGGGATGGGGGCCTCGCGCAGCTCGGCCAGGCGGGCCTTAACCAGGGCGTGGTAGGCCGCGGTGGCGCTGAAGCGGTAGCCGTGCTCGGCCATGGCGTGCTCCACCCGGGCGGCCAGGGCCTCGAGCTCGTCCAGCAGCCGGGCATCGGCCTGGTTGGTATCGCGGATGCGGGCGGTAATCTGGGCCAGGGCTTGCTCCGACTCCAGCAGCATGGGCCGTAAACTTCGGGCCACCGGAAACCCCAACAGGGCCATCATGCGGTAGGCCTCCATCTCCAAAAGCCGGGCGGCAATACGGCCCGCCCGGGTCTCGCTGGTTCCGGGAGGCGCCACCACCACCATGCGCTCAAAGCCGCTTTGCCGCAGGCGAAAATCGGTCACAGCGCAGCTATGCCCATTTCGGCCCATCACCGAGGCCACCACGCTATGGGCCCCCAGCCAGGGGCGGGCGATGTTCAGGGCCTCCTCTACCGGCCCGTGCAGCAGAATGAGCTTGACCGCCGAAAGGGTGCGGCCGGGGATACTGCGCAGCCAGCTCACGTCCACGGCCAGGTGGCCCAGGAGGTCGGCCTCGGGGCTGGCCTCGAGCGCCGGCAGGGCCTGCACCAGGGTATAGGTGCTGAACTCGGTGTGCCGCTCCCAGCGCAGCGAACCCTCTGGCAGCCGCAGCCGCAGGTAGGTACCTGCAAGCTGGTCGAGCTCGAGCTCCCCCAGGCCCGAGAGCCGTCGCAGGTGCTCGAGCTCGGCCTCGCGGGAAACCCCCTCATGCCGCACCGCCACCTGCACCACCAGGGCCGGCAGACGGATGCGCGGGGTGGGCCGGGCGTGCAGCTCGTTGTGAAGCTGAAGGCGCAGGGGGTCATCGGGCGGTAGCACGCCCGCTTCACGGTAAGATTCAACGCTCGAGTGCACCATGCCTGCTCCCATTATGGCTCAACATCGGCCTCACCTAGCCCATGTTCCCCTGACCGCCGCCTTTCGTTCTCTTGTTCGGATGAGACGCCAAGGGCCACGGCTATACAAAGCCGCGCTAGTCCAGGTCGTTTTGGTAGCTTTCGTAGCCGTTTTCCTCGAGCCAGCGCTTGGCCTCGTAGGGAGGGCGGAAGGCGCCGGAGTCTTGCGTTGGGCCTTCCAGCCAGTGGGGCCTGGCCCCAGATGGGGGTTCTTGGTTCCAGTAGAAGAAATAAAGCCCCCAGTAGCCATGCTCGTCTTTGAGCACCAGAAGCTCGCCAAAGCCATCCATCCTCTGCCCGATGGCCTGGCTGCGGGCTGCCTGGTAGGACAACTCATCGTACTCGCGGGCGGTTGACGACATCCCAAACCTCCTACTTGCTCTCGTTGATGAAAAGGTTATAGCCGTTTTGCTCGAGCCAGTGGGCCATCTGGTAGGGAGGCAAAAAGCCTTTGGGGTCGGCCTGGGGACCTTCCACCCAGTCCGGGGGGTACGAGGGCTGGGGCGCACGCAGACCCAGCACACCGAACAGGTAGTAAAGCCCGTAGTAACCACCCGTGCCCTCCAGCACCAGCCCCTCACCATAGCCATCTACCAGCACCTGAAGGGCTTTGGGCTCGGCCTCGGCATAGGGTAGGCGACGGAAGACCTCAGACGTCATAAAGCCCCCACATACCGTCAGTAGGCCCTCAAGGTCATTTGATGCCAGGCACGCAGCACCTCCAGTGTGACCACCCCCAGGCAGCTTCGCGGCCCCTCGCGCACCTGGGCCGGCAGTTCCGGCTCGCCCAGATGATCCAGCACCGCCAAGGCCCCCTCAAAGCGCTGGGTGCGGGTGTAGTGGCTGTAGGTGATCAGTACCGGCAGGCCCGCTTGCTGGGCTGCGATCAGGCCGTTGTGGGAGTCCTCAACGGCTAAGGCTTCCTGGGGCTTCAGTTTCATCTGCCGCAGCGCCTCTATGTACACATCGGGGGCGGGTTTTTTCCTCTCAACCATGTCGCCCGCTACGATGCACTCAAACCAGCCCGGTACCTCTGGCCCGGCTTGCTCGAGCAGCACCTGCACATTCTCCAGCGAGGTGGTGGTGGCAATCCCCAGCCGCACCCCCTGTTCGCGGGCCTCGCGCCACAGGCGCAGCACCCCCGGACGAAAGGGCACCTCGCCCGCCTGCACGATCTGGTTGTATAGCTCGGTTTTGCGGCGGTGCAGCCGGGCGATGTCGGCCTCCAGCAGCTTGGGGCACTCGAGGCAGTGGTAGAGGTAGTAGGCGATGCGCTCCTTGCCGCCGGCGACCCACAGCAGCCGCTCGTACAGCTCCCGATCCCACTCGATCTCGAGGCCAGCCTCGGCAAAGGCCCGGTTGAAGGCCAGCCGGTGGCCCTCCTCGGTCTCGGCAATCACCCCGTCTACATCGAAAATCAGTGCTTGCATGCTTCACCCATACGTATTGCTGAACCAAGCCCCCTAGCCAAAAATCAAGGCCTCCCCACGCCTTTGCAGCAGGCGGGGCACCCGTTCGGAAAGACCCAATTGGGCGCAAAAGGCCACGTCCTCGCCCAGCCCTTCGCGCGCTAGAGCCAGGGCTGCCTCGGAGGCCTCGAGCAGGGGCCGGGCCGGTTTTTGCGCCAGGTGCAGGGCCACCTGTGTACCATCCCCCACCGGCTCAAAGCCCTCGGCAAGGAGCATCTGGGCCAGCACCCCGGCGGTGTAGAGGTCGTCCATACCCATCTGGCCCTCCTTGCCCGCGCACAGGATGGCCACCTCGGAACCCAGCCGGGCCGCCTGTTGCGCGGCAGCAGGGGCGTTCAAGAGCGAGGCCAGAAGCACCTCGCGGGCTACCTGGGCGGCTTTATGGGCGGCCTTGGTGCCGTTGGTGGTGGCGTGGATGACCGTGCGATCCCAGAGCTCGGCCAGGGCCACCTCACGAGGACTGTTGCCAAAGTCGAAGCCCGGCGGCTTCAGCCCGCCCACCTCGCCCGCCAGCAGTTCACCATTTTGCCTAAGGGCCCTGGCCTCCTCCAAACCCGCCGTAAGCCACAAGGCCTTTACCCCCGACTCCAGGAACATCACCGCCGTGCTGGTTGCCCGTATCACGTCCACCACCAGCATCACCTCGGCTTCCGGAAGGGCTGCCGTGGGCAGGGGGTGCACCCGAACCCGTCTCATACCTGGATGAGCTCGAGCACCGCCCGCACCACCGCGCCGGGCCTGAAGCCCAGGTTCTCGTAGACGGCGGGGTAGGGGGCGCTTGCACCAAAGTGATCGAGGCCCAGCACCGCATCGGCATAGCGTTCCCAGCCAAAACTGGCCCCGGCCTCTACCGCCAGGGTGGGCAGCCCCTTGGGCAGCACGGCCTCACGGTACGATTCGGGCTGGGCCTCGAAGGCTTCCCAGCAGGGCAGGCTCACCACCCGCACCGCAATTCCCTCGGCCTCGAGCTGTTTCTGGGCTTCCAGGGCCAGGGCCACCTCGCTGCCGGTGGCCACGATGGTCGCCCTGGCGCCGGGCCGCTCGGAAAGAACGTAGCCACCCTTCAGGGTGCCTTCGGCGCCGGCCAGGGTACCGCGCTCCAGCACCGGCAGGGCCTGCCGGGTGAGCACCAGGGCGGTGGGCCCCTCCCGGCGCTCGAGGGCCAGCCGCCAGGCCTGGGCGGTCTCCAGGGCATCGGCCGGCCGCACCACCCAGAGGTTGGGCATGGCCCGCAGGCTGGCCAGGTGCTCGATGGGCTGGTGGGTGGGGCCGTCCTCGCCGATGGCCACCGAGTCGTGGGTCAGCACAAAGATGCTGGGGGTGCCCATCAGAGCGGCCAGCCGGATGGCCGGGCGCATATAGTCCGAGAAAACGAAGAAGGTGCCCCCATAGGCGCGGTAACCCCCGTGCAGGTTGAGCCCGTTCAGGATGGCTCCCATGGCGTGTTCGCGCACCCCGTAGTGCAGGTAGCGCCCGCGGGGGTTCTCGCGCGAGAAGGACTGCATTCCCGCTGCCTGGGTGTTGTTGGAAGGGGTCAGGTCGGCGCTGCCGCCCAAAAGCTCGGGCAGGCGGGGGGCCAGCGCGTCCAGCACCTTGCCGCTGGCCGCGCGGGTGGCCAGCTTGCCGCTAAAGCTGGGAAGTATGGCTTCCCAATCCAGTGGGGGCAAGGCCCCTTTGAGGCGGCGCTTTAGCTCCTGCGCCTCCTCCGGGTAGGCCTCGGCGTAGCGCTGCATGCGGGCATTCCAGTCGGCCTCGAGCCGTTGTCCCCTTGCCACAGCGGCCCGCAAGTGTTCGTACACCTCGCGGGGAATCTCGAAGGGTGGGTGGGGCCAGTTCAGGTTGTTGCGGGTGGCCTCGAGGGCCTCGGCACCTAAGGGCTCCCCGTGCACCTTATGGCTTCCGGCCTTGGGCGAACCGGCCCCAATCACCGTCCGCACCGCAATTATCGAGGGTCGGGCGTCCACCTGGGCCGCCCGCAGGGCCAGGCGCAGCGCCCCCAGGTCTTCCCCATCCACCCGCTGGGTGTGCCAGCCGTAGGCCCGGTAGCGCTTTAGCACGTCCTCGCCAAAGGAAAGCCCGGTATCGCCGTCAATGGAGATGTGGTTGTCGTCCCACAGCACAATCAGCTTGCCCAGCCCCCAGTGCCCGGCCAGGCTGCTGGCCTCGCCCGAAACCCCCTCCATCAGGTCGCCGTCCGAGGCCAGCACATAGGTATAGTGATCCACTACTGTATGCCCCTCGCGGTTGAACTCAGCAGCCAGCTTGTGCTCGGCCAGGGCCAGCCCCACTGCCGTACTGATGCCCTGGCCCAAAGGCCCGGTGGTCACCTCCACCCCTGGGGTGTGGCCGTACTCGGGGTGGCCGGGGGTTTTGGAGCCCCACTGGCGGAAGCGCCGGAGTTCGTCCAAGGGCAGGTCGTAGCCGGTCAGGTGCAGAAGGGCATACAGCAGCATGGAGCCGTGCCCTGCCGACAGCACAAAGCGGTCGCGGTCGGGCCAGTGGGGGTGGGTGGGGTTATGCTTCAGGAAGTCGTTCCAAAGTACATAAGCCGCGGGGGCCATACCCAGGGGCATGCCCGGATGCCCGCTTTTGGCCTGTTCTACCGCATCAGCAGCCAGCATCCGAATGGCGTTGATGGCCTGTGTCTCAATTGCGCTGAGGGTGCTCGCCATGTGTCTCCTTTCACAAGGTGGGTTCTGGCGTCAGTGTAGACGGAGAAATCCAAAACTATCAATCTCAGTTTCGGCTCTTTATATAAATAATTCTTATTGAATAACATCAAAGCTCGCCGGATTGAGCCCTGATAGCAGGTGATATGAAATCTCGCTGGATTGTTTCCCTTGATGTAGTGAGCCGGAGCGATAGCGGGTGATATGAACCCCGCCTGAATCGTTCCGTTAGGGACTGTTGGAGCACCATCGTTTTTCAGGCTGTTACTACCCGCACTTCAGGCGGGGGCCCTAGAAAGAGAACAAATCAAGGACATTTCTTATGAGGCCGCCTTCAGCCAGCTTCGAAGCTGGGCAGCACCAGCCGCCGACCGGCGTGAACGAGCACCTCGAAGGGCACCCCGTAGACCTCCTGCAACAAAGCGGGCCGAAGCAGATTTTCCGGCGTACCGAGAGCCACCAGGCGGCCCTCCTTAAGGAGCAAAAGCTGGTCGGCAAACAAAGCCGCTAGGTTCAGGTCGTGCAGGGCGGCCAGTACCAGACGGCCTTCCCGTGCCAGCCGCTGGGCCAGGGCCAGTACCTCGAGCTGCTGGCGGGGGTCGAGGTGGTTGGTGGGTTCGTCCAGCAGCAGGATGGGGGTCTCCTGGGCCAGCACGCGAGCCAGGTCGACCCGGGTGCGCTCGCCCCCCGAAAGCGAGAAGTAGGGCCGCTCAGCCCAGGCAAGGGCGCCGGTTTGCTCCAGGGCCCACTCCACACGCGCCCGGTCGGTGGGGTTTTCGGGGCGGCGCTGCTGGTGGGGCAGGCGGCCTAAGGCCACCACCTCGCGCACCGTGTAGGGAAAGGCCAGACTACGCTGCTGGGGCAAAAAAGCCCGCTCCAGGGCCATCTGGGCTGGCGTGTAGCGCTGTAGGGGCACCCCTTTGAGGGCCACACTGCCCTCGCTGGGGCGCCACTCGCCCGAGAGCAGGCGCAACAGGGTGCTCTTGCCCGCCCCGTTGGGGCCTAAGATGCCCCAAAAACCCGGCTCCAGGCTGAACGAAGCCCCGCGCAACAACCAGCGACCCGCCCGCTGGAAGCCCAGCGCGTGCGCCTCGAGCCAGCTAGCCACGCCAGCCCTCCCGCCCCAAGAGCAGCAAGAAGAACGGCCCGCCTAAAAGCGTGGTGAGCAGCCCCACAGGCAGTTCCGCCGGGGCCAGGGCCGTGCGGGCCACCAGGTCGGCCAGTACGGTCAGGCTGGCCCCCAGCAGCCAGGCCGCCGGCAGCACAAAGCGGTGGTCGGCCCCACCCCCGGCCCGCAGCAGCCAGGGCACCAGCAGGCCCACAAAGGCGATGCTCCCCGCCGCGGCCACCGCCGCCCCCACCCCCAGGGCCACCAGCAACAAAGCCTGCCGCTTCAGGGCCGCCACCCCAATCCCCAGGTGAAAGGCCTCCTCTTCGCCCAGGGTAAGGGCATTGAGGGCCCGGCCCAGGCGCAAAAGGGCCAGGGCACTCAACAGGGCCAGGGGGGCGGTCAGGGCCAGCAGTTCCCAGCCGGCCCCCCCAAAGCCCCCCAGGGTCCAGAAGGTCAGGCTGCGGCCCTGGGGGTCACCCACACGAAACTGCAAAAGCCCCACCAGGGCGTTCAGGATGGTAGTAAGGAGCAGGCCCACCAGCAATAGCCGCACCCCGGTCTGTTCGCCCCCGGCGGGCGCCAGGCGCAGGAGCAGGGCCAGCGTTGCCAGCACCCCCAGAGCCGCCGCCAGGGGAAGGCCCCAGGCGGCCAGGGGAAAAAAAGCCAGCCAGAGCACCGCGCCCAAAGCCGCCCCGGCCCCCAGGCCCAGCAGGCCGGGCTCTACCAGGGGCGTGCGCAAAAGGCCCTGCAGCACCGCCCCGCTAAGGGCCAGGGTGCCCCCCACCAGCGCAGCCAGGAGCACCCGCGGAAAGCGGATGTTGAGCAAGACCGAAGCCCCCTCGAGCCCCTCCCGCAAGACCCGGGGAATCTCCAGGGGGGGAATGTAGTAGGCCCCGCTGGCCGCCGCCAACAGCAGGCTGGCGGGCAGCAGCAGGGCCAGGGCTATAAACAAGAGCCGCCGACGGCTAAAAGCGCTGGGGGGCATCAGGGGTTGAAGCCAGGGTGGTTAATCCGCACCGGGCCGGTTTTCTCGTAGAGGGCCTGGTGGAGCTCGAGCGCCGCCCGACCCGCCGTGTAGCCATAGCCCGAGATGTAGGTCACGTCCATAGCCACAATCCGGCGGTTACGGCCGGCAGGGGTCTCGGCCACCCCCGGCAGGCGCAGGATGTTCTCGAAGCTAAAGGGCTGGTCGGGAAAGAAGGGCACCACGATGGCCTCGGGCCGGGCCGCCACCACCGCTTCGGCGGTGATGTTCACACAGCCCCGCACCGCACCGGCCCCCTGCACAGCCTTGACCGCATTCTGGGCCCCGGCTAGGGTGATGAGCCCTGCGCCACTGGCCTCCTCACCGCAGACAAAGGTGTTGCGGGGATCGCGCGGGTAGATGTAGAGCACCCGCAAGGGCTCGCCCCGGCGCACCTGGGTTTTAGAGCGCAGGGCCAGCAGGTCGCGCTCGAGGGCCCGTACCAGTTCTTCGGCCCGCGCTGGCTGCCCCACCGCAGCCCCGATGGTGCGGATTTTCTTCTTGACCCCCTCGGGCGTGGGCTCGTCGGGCACCAGCACCACACTCACACCGGCCTGGCGCAGCTGGGCCAGCACCGGCGGGGGGCCCGCTTCGGAGACCGCCAGCACCAGGGTGGGCCGCTGGGCCAGCAAAGCTTCGGCGTTCAGGCGGAAAAACAGCCCAACATCGGGCTTCTTCAAGAGGGCGGCTGGAATGTACGAGCCGGTATCGCGCCCCACAATGCGCTCGGTGAGGCCAAACTTGTCCAGAATCTCGGAAATGGAACCTCCGATGCTCACGATGCGCTCGGCGCTTCTAACC
>Ga0272446_1001690_pt1 | contig 31543 bp, 31 predicted proteins | sample YNPCB0061_FD_194587 | JGI IMG/M metagenome (GOLD analysis project Ga0272446, IMG submission 194587) | Hot spring microbial mat communities from Yellowstone National Park, WY, United States - YNP-CB-006-1 | ecosystem: Environmental > Aquatic > Thermal springs > Hot (42-90C) > Sediment | place...
CTATACGGGGGCTATCGAAACGGCCGCCGAATTCTCCCGCCGGATCTACACCGAAGCCCATCAGCGCGGCTGGAGTCGGGCGCAGGTCAAGGTAGTCATGGGTGACGGCGCCGACTGGATCTGGAACGATCTTGCCGCCATCCAGCAGATGTTGGTGGGCCATGACCCACCTTCGCTTGGCCTTGCTGTCGACGGAAACCCCCGAATTGACGGCATCGATTCGAACTTCGACGCTGCTCAGGAATGGGCGCACAAGCGTTACGGGAAGGCCTTCAAACGGCTGGCGGAATAGCGCTCCACTGAAGCCGCCGTGGAACCTCTATTCCTTTCGCTTGAAAGGGTGCTGGAGCTCCACCGCCAGAGCTTGCGAGCGCAGCAGCCCGGTTGCGTTGTCGCGAAATTCGCGCACCGTGGTGATTCTCATGTGGCCACCTTAGTGCCCATCTAACCAGCAGGGAAGCGTCCGCCCTGCAAGGGAGGCTGGAAAAGCAGCCAAGGTGTCGCCGCGCCGGCCGTGGCGCACCGCGGTGCCCTGGCGGCGATACACTAACGTAGCTATGAGATACCTGAATCGCCGTGATCTTCTCCGGCTGGGCGCGGGCGCGGGCCTGGCGGCAGAGCTGCCGCGGGTGGCGCGCGCCGCGGGCCGGATGCGCTTCAGCAGGTACGAGATGTTTCCCACCCGCGTGCCGATGGCGGAGCGCGTGCGTGCCGCCTGGACGGAAAGCTACAAGCTCCAGGGCACGTTTCAGACCCACTACGAGCCGGTCTTTGTGCGCTTATACACGGACGAGGGCCTGGCGGGCACGGGCGAATCGCTCACCACTCCGGCGCAAACCGAGGCCATTTTGAAGCGGCTGATCGGGCGCGCCCCGCTCGAATACTGGCAGGATGATTCGATTCAGGGCGTGCTGATGGCCGTGCACGATATTCTCGGCCAGGCCGCCGGGCTGCCCGTGTGCCGCCTCCTGTCGCCGTCGCCGAAGACCCGCATTCAGCATACCTGGTGGTCCCACTGCCTGCCTCCCGACCTCATGGCGGCCGAGGCCAAGCTCGGCGCCAGCCTGGGTTACCGCGTCCATAAGGTGAAGGCGCGTCCGTGGCAGGACCCGCTCGAACAGGCGGCGGCGATGTGCGCGGTCGTACCCAAGGAATATCGCTTCTGGGCGGACGCCAATGCAAGCTGGAGTTCGCCGTCCCGCGCGCTGCACTTCATCAACGCGCTGGCCCGGCATTCGAACTATTTCGCCGTCGAGTCGCCGGTCGAGTACCGCGACGTGGCCGCCTTCCGCGAGCTGAAAGGCAAGTCGCCGCTGAAGGTGGCCGAGCACATGGGTTCCGAACCGATGGTTTTCATCCGGGAAGGGCTGGTACAGGCGTTTGTGCTGGGTGGCCCGATCGGGCGCACGATGGCCCAGCGCGCCCTCATGGCCGAGGTGACCGGAATTCCGCTCTGGATCGAATACGGCATCCAAAGCGGGATCGCCCAGGTCTACCAGGCCCACCAGGCCGCCGCCTACCCGGGGATCGAGTACTGCATCACGGTGACCAATTGCCTGGAGGACGACTGCGTGGTCGAGCCGTTCCAGATGGACAGCGGCTATTATTCGCTGCCGCGCAAGCCCGGCCTGGGGGTGACCCTGGACATGGCCGCGGTCGAGAAATACCGGGTCGCCTGACGGATAATTGGGAACATGCCGAGCCGCCGCGCCTTTCTCATCCGGTCGGCCGCTGTTCTGGCCGCAGCGCCACCGCCACTGATCATCGACACCCATCTCGAGGTCTGGACGCTGGATCCCAAGTTTCCCTTTCACCACCCCGAACGCCCGGATCTCAAGGTGGACATCGCCGCCCCCATTGAGAACGAGGTTGCCGTGATGCGCGAGTTCGGCTTGCGATACGCCGTGCTGATCAATCCGCGCTACTACGGCTGGGACAATTCCTATATCAGCTACTCGCTGCACAAATACCCCCGGCTGTTCGTCGCTCACGGGCTGATCAACCCCGAAGATCCGAAGGTGGCTGAGCGGCTCCGCTATTGGGTGAAAGAACATGGTTTCCAGGGCATGCGCTTCAGCCCCATCTACCACCCGAAGTCCACATGGCTCAATTCGAAGGACCACTACGGGCTGTGGCGCGAGGCCGAGCGGCTGGGCGCGGTGTTCAACTTCTACATCCTGCCTCACCAGATGCCGATGCTTGAAGACATGGCCGCGCGCTTCCCCGGCGTCAAGATAGTGGTGGACCATGCCGGCAAGCCGGATCTGAAGCTGGCCGACCCCTGGCCGGAATTCCGCAAGATGTTTCGCCTGAAGCGCTTCCCGCAGGTCTGGATCAGCAATTCCGAGCCCTACGAAATGTCGGAGTTGAAGCGCTGGCCCTACGAAGACACGCTGCCGTTCTATAAGGCGATCTATGAGGAGTTCGGCGGGAAGCAACTGGTGTGGGGCACGGGATACCCGCGCCCGCGCTGGGAGTTGCCCATGGATCGGGAACTGGAGTTCGTCAACAAAATCTGCGATTTTTATACTTCGGAGGATCGTGAATGTTTGCTTGGAAAGAACGCTCTGCGCATCTGGAAATTCCCCGCCTGAAACTGGCGCTGGCGCTGGCGGCGTGCGCCATGGCCGCCTCCGCGGCCGATTTCAAGTCAGTCTGGCCGGCCGGCAGCAAGCCGGTGGGCCCGTATAGCCCGGGTTTGTGGGCCGGCGAGTTTCTCTACGTCTCGGGTCAGGGCGCGCGCCAGGCGGACGGCAAGATCGCCGCCACCACCGAAGAGCAGGTGCACGATTGCCTCACCAACGTGAAAGCCGTGGTCGAAGCCGCCGGCCTGACCATGGAACACGTGGTCTTCACGCAACTCTACCTCACCGATGCGTCGGCTTACGATAAGGTCAACACCGTCTGGACGCAGTTCTTCCCGAAGAATCCGCCGGCGCGCTCCACCATCGGGGTCTACCGCATGCCTGTCGGGACTCCCGTCGAGGTGAGCGCCGTGGCCGTGCGCGACCTGGCCCGCAAGAAACTCATTGTGCCGCCGGGATACCCGCCCAACGCGCCGGTGACGCCGGGCGTCATGGTGGGCGACCGGCTGTACCTCTCCGGTTTTCTGGGCCGTGACATCAACACCGGCCGGATTCCCGAGGACCCCGAAGCCCAGGTGCAGCTTGCGCTCGATCGCATGAAGCAGACCCTGGAGGCCGCGGGCATGGATTTCCGGCACCTGGTCTTTGTGAACCCGTACCTGACCAGGAACCTGCCCATGGGCGTGATGAACAAGGTCTACGCCCGGCACTTTGAGTTCGGCAACACGCCGGCGCGGGCCACCATCCTGGTGCACAGCCTGCCCAACGGCGCGAATGTCGAATTCAGCGGCGTCGCCATCCGGGATCTCTCCAAGCGCCGCGCAATCAGGCCCAAGAACATGGAGCCCAGTCCTACGGCGAGCCCCTGCGTGCTGGCGGACGACACGCTGTACTGTTCGGCGAAATCCGCCTTCATCCCCGGACCCAACAGCGGCATCTACGCCGAGACGGTCGAGCACCAGGTGCGCCAGTCCATGCGCAACCTGCTGGATGGCCTCGAGGAGGCCGGCTTGAGTTTCCGCAATGTGGTGGCCACCAACGTCTACCTCGACGATATGGACGATTTCCCCAAGATGAACGCGGTGTACGCCGAGTATTTCACCGAAACGAAGCCCACGCGCACCACGGTTGCGCCGGTTCCGCCCGTGGAACGCAAGCCCGACCAGAAACGACGCTGGCCGAAGCTGGAAGAAATCTCGCTGGTGGCCGTGAAATGATTCCCATCGATCGGGTTGTCCTGACGCATGTCCGGGTGCCGCTGGTGGAGCCGTTTCGCATCTCCTCCGGCGAGGTGGCCGAGAAGGACGCCATCGTCGTTGCGGTCCGCTCCGAGGGTTATACCGGCTACGGCGAGTCTTCGCCCATGGCAGGCAGTTTCTACTCCGCCGACACGCCGGAACGCTGCTGGGAGGAGTTGTGCGCGGCGCTGGAACGCCACCGCGATCTGCGCGAACTGCGAGTCGGCAATTTCAGCCGCGCCGGTTTTGAAACCGCCCTTGCGGACATAGAGGCGCAGAAGGCGGGCCAGCCCCTGTGGAAGTTTCTCGGGGGCGTGCGCGGCGCGGTCGAGTCCGGCCTGGCCGTGGGCCTCTATGACACGATCCCCCAGACCCTGCGCGCGGCCGAGCGCTATCTGGCCGCCGGCTACAAACGCGTCAAGTTCAAAATCCAGCCCGGCCGCGATGTTGGCCTGATTCGCGAGGCGCGCAAGGCCTTCGGCGACCTGCCCATGTTCGTCGACGCCAACGGCGCGTATACGCTGAAGGATCTCTCCGTATTCCGGCGGCTGGACGAATTCGGGCTCATGATGTTCGAGCAACCCTTTGCCGGCCCCCGGCTGGAGGATCACGCCGAACTACAGGCCGCCGTGGCGACCCCGGTGTGCCTGGATGAGAGCCTGGAATCGGTCGAGCTGCTGGAGCGCGCCATCAGCCTGGGCAGCCTGCGCATCGCCAACATCAAGATCCAGCGCGTGGGCGGCCTCGACAATGCCAAACGCATGCACGACATCTGCGAGCGCCACGGCATTCCCTGCTGGATGGGCACCATGCCCGAACTCGGCATCGGTGGCGCGCAGGCCGCCGCCATGGCCGCGCTGCCCAATTGCCGGTTCCCGACCGACGTGGAGGCCAGCGAGCGCTGGTTCCGCGATGATATCGTTACCCCGCCCATTGAGGTGTCCGGCGGGTTGATCGAGTTGCCCGGCGCGCCCGGCCTCGGCTGGCGCGTGGATGAGAGAAAATTAGAAAAGTACCGAATAGTCCGGAGAGAATTCGCATGATTGCCCCTATGGATCGCCGCGCCTTTGCCAAGACCATCAGCGCGCTGCCGTTACTCGGCTACATCGCCGTCCAGGATTTTGCCAGCAAAGCCTGGGGCGCCGTCGGCCGCTCCGCCAAAGACAACATCTATACGCGCATCGGCGTGCGTCCCTTCATCAACGCACGCGGCACGTGGACCTACCTGAGCGGTTCGCTCGAGCTTCCCGAGGTGAAACTCGCCAAGCAACAGGCCGCCGAGCATTTCGTCGACATCTTCGAGTTGCATCATGCTGTCAGCAGGCGCCTGGCGGAGTTGTCGGGCGCGGAGGCCGGAATGGTCACCTCGGGCGCGGCCGGCGCCATGGCATCAGCCACAGCCGCCTGCATCGCGGGTTCGGACCCCGCCAGGATCTGGCAGTTGCCCGACACCACCGGTCTGAAGCACGAGGTGGTGATGTTCGGCGGGCGCAGCGCCTTCGACAGCGCCATCCGCCTGGCTGGAGGCAAGCTCGTCGTCGTCCACACCCATGACGAACTGAAGAACGCCATCAACGATAACACGGCGATGATCTACACCACCGCGCTGGGCGAGCGGCTCGAAAAGGCGATCGCCATTGCCAAGGCCGCCAGGGTGCCCCTGCTGCTGGACGATGCCGCGGGGATTCCGCCCATCGAGAACCTGAAGCTTTACGCCCGGATGGGCTGCGACCTCTATTGCTTCAGCGGGGGCAAGGGACTCTGCGGACCGCAATGTTCCGGCCTGCTGCTGGGCCGCAAAGATCTGATCGAGGCCGCTATGCTGAACACCAGCCCGTGGGAAGGCGCCGTCTGCCGCCCCATGAAAGTGGGCAAGGAAGAGATCATGGGCTGCCTCGCCGCTGTCGAGGCCTGGCTGAAGACCGACCTCAACGTCCTCAACAGGCAGTGGAACGAGCGCGCCGAGCGCATCCGCAAACTGGTGGACACCGTGCCGGGCGTCAAGACGGAAATCGAAATCCCGAAAGGCGGCAACCGTTATCCCACCGTTGTGGTCAGTTGGGACGAGCAGGCCTGGGGCTTCACGGTGGCCGACTGCGACAAGCAGTTGCGCGCGGGCGACCCGCGGATCGAAGTCCTCACCGCCAGCAACCCCAGCCTGGTGCCTGCGCTGCTGGAGGGCGACGGCAAGACTCCCAAACGGGGCGACCAGATCCGTATCATCTCCATGACGATCCAACCCGGCGAAGAGCTGATTGTCGGCAAGCGGCTGCGCGACATCCTCATGGCGGCCAGAAAGAAGAGTACATAGGACGCAAACGGTCTGGAGTGTTTTTCAGCGGCGCCCGAGGGCGGTGACGGTCTTCAAATTCGTGAAGGCGGCGATGTGGTCGAAGTCCCGGTCGCGGTGCCAGACTGGCGCCTTGTGTTCGATGGCGATTGCGGCGATCAGGCAGTCTGTCGAGGACCGGATGTTGTAACCCCTGTTGCGGCCGTTCCTGTAAATATCCGCTGCGTGAAGAAACGTCGCCAGCGTGACCGGTTCGCCAATCATCGGTAACGCGAGTAGCGCGAGGCGGAGTTTCTCCGCTCCCGGCGCTTCCCGCAGCCCCTGAAGCACTTCCTGGAGGATGGGTCCGCAGGTGACGAATCGAAAGATCTCATCAGGAAGAATGGCCTTTCCGGCGGCCGTGTTGAGCAGGTCGATCCAAACCGAGGTGTCAACCAGAATCACCGCCGGCCTCGCCGCCGTTCGGCTTTCGCAGGGTGGTCCGCCCGCATCTCTGAGAGATCGCCTTCCCACAGGCCGCTGCCAAAGAATTCGGGCAGGCTCTGAATCCGCTTCATGCGGATCACCTCGCTGAGCGCCTGGTTCACCGCGGCCGAGTAGGTCTTCGCTCCCAATACCCTGGTGGCAGTCTCGAGGAGTTGCTCATCAAGCACAAGATTTGTGCGCTTCATGTGTATAGTGTGCTACAGTCTCCAAATGGATCGCAACTCGTTAACCACCAGGGAACTGGCGCGCACCGCGCCGGCCTGCGCGCCGAAAGCGAGCGAGCGGTCCTCGGGTTTCGCCAGGAAGCAGTTCGACATGGATACCCGGCCGTCGTTGCCGAAAATCTCTATCGATGGCCGGTCCACCAGGATCTGGAGTTTGACCCGCCCTTGCGCCGGTTCCAGGACGGCGTTCTGGCCCAGACACGAGATTTCTTTGCGGGCCGCCGAGTATTCGATCCGCGCGCCCCGAATCGTGAATGCCCAATCGCCCGGTTCGATTTCCGCCTGAATCTCGAACAGATCACCCCGCAACCCGGCAAGGGGATTCGCACCCGGCTTAACGGCCAGGTTGGTCCAGCGGTGCTGCCGGCCGCGGAGTTTCCCGATCTCCCGCACCGGCGTGCGGCATACCCGGAGCCCGTCGGAGAATCGCCGCAACCGCAACTCGCACGGGAAACTCATTTGCTGGTTGAAGGGCATCCCCGGGTACTTTCCGCCCCGCATCCAGGCCATCTGAATTGTGCGTCCGTCCGCGGCGGGTATGTCGCTCCACACTTGGGAAGCATAGAAATTCGCGCCGAAATCGATCGGAAATGGACCGGTTTCCTTGATAAACTGGCGGCCGTCGAAAGTGCCGATGTAATAGTGCCCGTTCCCACCCAGAAAGATCCACTTGTCCTCCAGGCGGAATACGTCCGGGCACTCGGTCGCGGTCTCGTGCGTGAAGGTGCTTTCGCGGGTCCATCGCTTCAGGTCGGGAGAGGAAAAGAAGGCGTAGTCGTGCTTGTCCAGGTACAGCGCCATCGCCCACTTCCTGGCCGGCGGATACCAGAAGATTTTCGGGTCGCGGTTGGTCCCCACAATGTGCGGCAGCACCGGGTTCCGCTCGTAGCTTTTCCAGGTCCGCCCGCGGTCGGTGCTGTAAGCCAGGCACTGCACGGCGCTGCCCGGGGGTGTCGGCACGGGTACCCCGCTGTACAGAATGACCAGGGTTTTCTCCGCGCCCTGCTGGAATCCCGCGGAATTGGTCCAGTCCACGGCGGCGGTCCCGGAAAAGCAGGTTCCATGCCGGTCCGGGGCAAGGGCGAGGGGCAAATGCTCCCAGTGCAGCAGGTCGCGGCTGACGGCGTGACCCCAGTGCATGTTGCCCCACTCGATTCCGAAAGGGTTGTGCTGGTAAAAGAGATGATATTCACCCTGATAGTAGACCGGCCCGTTCACGTCGTTGATCCAGTTCCTGGGCGGCGTGAAGTGGAACTGCGGGCGATGCGTCTCGTCGTACTCGCGCTGGGCGGCAAGCGCAGCCGCGCCGGCGGCAGCACAGCAGAATTTGCGTCGGCTGAGGGTCATGCGGTGCTATCATAGCCCACAAATGGGAGGGACTGAATGCTAACCCGACGTTCGTTCGCCGCCGGACTGGGATTCGCGGCCAGGTGGACGGAATCCGCGCTGGCCCAGCGCGCACTGATTTCCGGCGACCTGCCGGCGGATATGGTCTGGCTGAATGCCAACGAAAACCCCGAGGGTCCGCCGAAGGCTTCCATCGAGGCCATGAGCGCCGCGCTCGCGACCACTGGCCGCTATCACTATCAGGAGTACCGGGATTTCTACTCGGCGGTAGCCCAGAGCGAGGGACTCACCCCCGATCAGATTCAGATCGGCGCCGGATCGACGGAGGTGCTGAACATTGCGGTTCAGGTATTCACCTCGGCCACGCGGCCGCTCATTGTCCCCGAGCCGACTTTCGAAGTCCCCGCGGAAATGGCGCGGGCGCTGGGACGTCCGGTGGTGCGGGTTCCTCTGGCCGAGGGGTATTCGGCCGACGTGAAGCGGCTGTCGGAAGAAGCCGGCAGGGCCGGTGGCGGGCTCATCTACTTGTGCAACCCGAACAATCCCACGGGCTCCATCACCCCGAAAGCCGGCCTGGCGTGGCTTGCCGCCAATCTGCCGGCGAACACCGTGCTGCTGGTCGACGAAGCTTACGTCCACTTCGCCGACTCGCCGGAACTGGAACCGGCCCTGGCTTTCGTCCGGCAGGGCAGGGAAGTCATTGTCACCCGCACCTTTTCGAAAATCTGGGGCATGGCGGGGCTGCGCGCCGGTTTCGCCTGCGCCCGGCCGGAATTGATCGCGCGCATGGCGGACTTCCGTAACAACGTCATCTCGTATGTCACCACGCGGGCCGTCCGGGCCGGCCTCGAACAAGCGGCGGCGATTCTGCCGGAACGCCGCCAGCGCCTGATTCGGACGCGCCGCGAGTTGTGCCGCTGGCTTACGGAGCGTGAAATTCCTTACATTGAATCCCAGGCGAACTTCGTCATGATCGATGTGGGTCGTGACGCCCGGGAACTCATCCACGCCATGCCGCGCCGCGGGGTGGCCGTGGGCAGGCCCTTCCCTCCTCTTACCAATATGTTGCGCGTCTCGCTCGGGACCGAACGGGACATGGCCCGGTTTTGCGAAGTGTTCTGGAGCCTCTACCGGGCTTAAATTGACCCCTTCCCACCTCCGATCCGGTACGATATAAGTAGGGTTGCTCGTAACCCATAGCACAGCATATAGAAAAAATTCTTGACGAACCACTATATGTTGGGGCAGTATTGCAATTGCGACAACTTTTGAGTCCGATGCTCTTCGGACTCGACCTCAAAGGCTGAGAGGAGCGAGAATGGGACAACTGGCTATAGATCTGGGTGCGAGAGTGGACGAATTGAAACCGAAACAACAACTGGAACAAGCGCCCGGGATCGCGTTTCCCCGGCACTTCACTGCCCGGCTGGAGGCAGGCAAGACTCCATACGATGAAATCCAATGGGAAACCCGCACAGCATCCATCTGCAATGATAAGGGAGCCGTAATATTCGAGCAGAAGGACGTCGAAGTGCCTGCCGACTGGTCGCAGACGGCGACCAACATTGTGGCCAGCAAGTACTTCCACGGCAAACTGGGCTCCGTCGATCGCGAACACAGCGTGGCGCAACTGGTCCACCGGGTGGTGGATACCATCGCCGAATGGGGCGCTCGGGGCGGCTACTTCCGATCCCGGGAAGATGCCGGCAACTTCCGTGACGAACTCGCCCACCTGGTGCTGCACCAGAAGGCCAGCTTCAACTCGCCGGTGTGGTTCAACGTCGGAGTGAGCGAGGCGCGCGGCTACGGGTGGATTTACGATGAGCAGGAGGACCGCATCCGCCGCCTGGAACAGGGTGAGCACAGGCCCCAGTGTTCGGCTTGTTTTATCGTCTCGGTGAAGGACAGCCTGGAATCGATCCTGGACTTGGCGAAGACCGAGGGGATGCTCTTCAAGTGGGGTTCGGGCACCGGAACGAACCTCTCCTCGCTCCGCGAGGAGAACGCCATACTCTCGGGAGGCGGGCGCGCTTCCGGGCCGCTGTCCTTCATGAAGGGCTTCGACGCCTTCGCCGGCGTCATCAAGTCGGGCGGCAAGACCCGGCGCGCGGCCAAGATGGTGATTCTCAACGTCGAACATCCTGACATCGAGAACTTCATCTGGTGCAAGGCCCGGGAAGAGAAGAAAGCTCACGCCCTGGTCGACGCCGGCTACGACGCCTCGCTGGACGGCGATGCGTACAGCTCGGTTTTCTTCCAGAACGCAAACAACTCGGTGCGCGCCACCGACGACTTCATGCGGGCGGTTGAGGAAGATCGCGAGTGGTGGACCCGGTCGGTGTTAAACGGACAGCCTGTCAAGCGTTACCAGGCGCGCGAACTGATGCGCGCGATCGCGGAAGCCACGCATCAATGCGGCGATCCCGGCATGCAGTTCGACACCACGATAAACCGCTGGAACCCCTGCAAAAACACGCTTCGCATCAACGCCTCGAATCCTTGCTCGGAGTACATGTTTGCGGATGATTCGGCCTGCAACCTGGCCTCGCTGAACCTGATGAAGTTCGTGGGGCCGTCCGGCAGTTTCGACGTCGAGGCTTTCCGCCACGCCGTGGATACGGTCATCCTGGCGCAGGAGATTCTGGTTGACAACGCCAGTTATCCGACCGAAAAGATCGCCCAGAACTCGCATACCTACCGCCCGCTCGGGCTGGGCTTCGCGAACCTCGGAGCCCTGCTGATGTCTCTTGGCCTCCCGTACGACAGCGATGAGGGGCGGGCCTGGGCCGCGACCATCACGGCGATCATGTGCGGGCAGGCGTACCTGACCAGCGCTCGCATTGCGGAATCCAAGGGACCCTTCGCGGCCTACCCTCAGAACGAAAGCTCATTTCTGGAAGTCATCCGGATGCATCGCGATGCCGTGGACCGGATCAACCGCCGCCACGTGCCGGTGGAGATGATTGAGGGCGCTGAAACCTGCTGGGACGATGCCTACGAACTGGGAAGGCGGGCCGGGTACCGCAACGCGCAGGTGACCGTGGTTGCTCCCACCGGCACCATCGGCTTCATGATGGACTGCGATACCACGGGCATCGAACCCGATCTGGCTCTGGTGAAATACAAGAAGCTGGTGGGCGGCGGGGTCATCAAGATTGTCAACAGCACCGTGCCCCAGGCCCTGATCCGCCTGGGGTACACGCCGGCCGAGACCGAGAAGATCGTCAGCTACATCGACTCGACCGGCACGATTGAAGGCGCCCCCGGCTTGAAGCCGGAGCACCTGCCGGTCTTCGATTGCAGCTTCCGGCCGCAGAACGGCACGCGCTCCATCCACCACATGGGGCACATTAAGATGGTGGCTGCCGTGCAGCCATTCATCTCCGGGGCGATTTCGAAGACCATCAACATGCCCGAGGAATCCACCGTGGAAGACATCATGAACGCCTACCTGGAAAGCTGGCGTCTGGGCCTCAAAGCCGTGGCGATTTACCGGGACAACTCCAAGCGCGTTCAGCCCCTCAGTTCCTCCGATACCAAGGCCGAGAAGAAACCGGTCCCGGCCAAGCCGGAAGAGAAGATCGTCTACCGCCCCGTGCGCCGCAAGCTTCCGGACGAACGCAAGTCCATCACGCACAAATTCTCCATCGGCGGTCACGAGGGCTATATCACGGTGGGCATGTACGAAGACGGCACCCCGGGAGAAATCTTCATCGCCATGGCGAAGGAGGGCTCCACCATCTCGGGTCTGATGGACAGCTTCGCCACCGCGATCAGTTTCAACCTGCAATACGGCGTCCCGTTGAAGTTTCTGGTGGACAAGTTCAGCCACGTACGCTTCGAGCCCAGCGGCTGGACCGGCAATCCCCAGATTCCTTACGCCAAGTCCATCATGGACTATATCTTCCGCTGGCTCGGCGCCAAGTTCCTCGGACCGGAGTATGCGGTCAGCGAGGCCGGCGACAGCGCGATTCTGAAGCCGACCGAGGCTAACCCGCAGCAGGAGCTGCCATTCTCACCGGTCACCCCCGATGCGCCCCTGTGCGCCGAGTGCGGCTCCATCATGACCCGGAACGGGAGTTGTTACAAGTGCGGGAATTGCGGCGGCACCAGCGGCTGCTCATAAACCCCGACAGTCCGCATTCGGCTTCGGCACGACGGCTTCCTCTCCCGGACGGAAGCCGTCGAGGTGCCGGTCCAGAACGGTCACCGGCCTCGCCCTCGGCGGCGGCCTCGTCCCCGAATCGCGCACAGATCTGATTTCTCAAGCTTCCGGTCGCGGCCACTTCCAGGCGTACCAGGCGATCAGGGCCGTAGCCGCAGCCGACGAACCCACCCTCCGAAGGGAATTTGTGGAGCCCGCTCAGATCCGCCTCAGATCCCCCTTGCAGCCGGCGTTCGGATCGCATAGAATCAAGCCCCAGAGGAGGGGATTGCTATGGCAACTCTGGGAACATCTCTGTGTGTCGATCCCGACAGACTCAATCAGTTTGTCGAACGAGCGGTTGGAGACATGGGTGCGGCCATGCACGCGGCACTCATCGTCGTCGGTGACAAGTTGGGTCTCTACAAGGCCATGGCGGGCGCCGGGCCCATCACGCCGGCGGAGCTCGCGTCCAGGACCGGGACCGCCGAACGCTACGTCCGGGAGTGGCTGAACGCCAATGCCGCCGGCGGCTACGTCGCCTACGATCCGGAAACCGCCACTTATACACTGCCTCCCGAGCAGGCTCTGGCGCTTGCCGTCGAGGATAGTCCCGTGTACCTGCCCGGGGCGTTTCAAATCATCTCGGCCTGTTTCCGGGATGAACCAAAGATCACCGACGCCTTCCGCACAGGCAAGGGAGTGGGCTGGCATGAACACGACACCGCCCTGTTCGAGGGCACGGAGCGGTTCTTCCGGCCGTCTTACGCCGCCAACCTGGTGGGCTCATGGATTCCGGCCCTGGAGGGAGTCGCGGCGCGGCTCGAAGAGGGAGCGAAGGTGGCCGACGTCGGTTGCGGATACGGGGCCTCTACGGTGTTGATGGCCAAGGCGTACCCGAACTCCCGATTCCACGGTTACGACTACCACGCCCCGTCTATCCAGGCGGCGCGCAAGATCGCCGCGGAGGAAGGGGTCGCGGAGCGGGTGACCTTCCAGGTGGCCCGCGCCGCCGATTTTCCCGGCCACGGGTACGATCTGGTGACGTTCTTCGACTGTCTGCACGACATGGGCGACCCGGCCGGCGCCGCGGCCCACGTCAAAAAGACACTCAAGCCGGACGGTACGTGGATGATCGTCGAGCCGTTCGCGCACGATGTCGTCGAGAAGAACCTGAATCCCATTGGACGGGTTTACTACAGCGCCTCGACGATGATCTGCACGCCCGCGTCGCTGGCCCAGGAGGTCGGCCTGGCGCTGGGAGCGCAAGCTGGTGAGGCACGGATCCGCGAGGTGGTCACTTCCGGCGGCTTCACCCGCTTCCGCCGCGCCGCCGAGACGCCGTTCAACATCGTGTTTGAAGCCCGGCCCTGAATCAGGGGACCGAACGGCACTGATTTCAGCAGGAGTGCTCGCCAGGCCGGCGCGTGCCGGCTTGGCCTTCGCTCTGCGCCCGCCGCCTCACACGCAGCAGTAAACGCAAGGCTTGATCGCGAACCCGGGCGATTTCCGGCGCTCTCATGCGGCGCTCAATCTCGGACTGGATCGCCGGCTGCGCCGTGTCGAACCACGCGACCAGGCATTCCACGATGTCGTCTTGCAGGAACCACGGCGCCTTCCCGGAGATGGCGATGAGGCGGGCAATCACCGTATCCCGGCCGTCCACGGCCCCTGCCTTCACCGCAAGCATGCAGCTATAGGTGACGATTTCAGGATCTTCTTCCAGGACCAGAGAGCCCAGCCTCGGCCAATCTTCCCGCCGAATTCCGATTGCAGCCAGCACGTGAAGGGCGCTCTGCCTTCGCCGCAGGCTGGATGGAGTCTCGATGTCGCCCTTAGGCAGCGGGGTTATGGCCGAGAGGATAAGCGCTTCCCGCGCCGGCGCACCGATTGCGACCAGAGCCTCTTCAGCCGCCAGACGCGTGCCGTCGTCCTCGAGTGCGCGGTCCAGATACGGGATGGCCTCGACCACGCGCAGTTTCCCGAAAACCTCAACCAGGCCCGCCCGCATCATGTTTCCGGAAAGGCCGAGCAGAAAGGCGGTCGTCTCGGCGCCTGGCCAGCGCAGGAACTCCCGAATGGCCGCGTTTTGCACGGCCTCTTCCGCCAGCCGCAGTTGCGGATCTGCGGCCGGTGGCAGGCTGGTCAAGTACTCCATCAGCACTTCTCTGGCGCCTAAGCCGCCCAGCGCCTGAACCGCCCACCGGCGGGGTTGATAGACCGTGCTGGGTCGCCCTTCCAGCAGAAAGCGGCGAAGGGGAGCAATCGCCCTCTCCCCGAATGCGATCAGTGCGGCGACGGCGCACGCTCCTTCTGTAAGGTTGCCGAGCGCCGCTACCAGCCGTTCCGCTTCCTCGTCCATTCTTCTCCTTACGCCTGACCTGACAAGCGGAACCTTTTTCCGCAGATCAGGAAAAGGGGCGCTGAGCAGATCTGGGTCAGCATGGAGAAAGCAATCAGCGCCGGTATGGAAACATCGTACAGCACTCCCATGAGGGCGCTGCCCAGGAACCAGATGAGGCCATAGCCGGCGTTAAATACGCCGTAGGCCGTCGCGCGCTGATCCCGCCCGACCATGCCGGCCACCGCCGCCCGCATAACCGATTCCTGCGCGCCCATGCCAACCCCCCACAACGCCATTCCGGCCAGCGCCATCGAGAATCCTCCCAGGAAAGTCAATGGCGCGAAAAGAGCGGAAAGCAGCGACACCAGCGCCAGTGTGGTCAGCCCGATGCGATCGAACAAGCGCCCGAATACCAGCGCCGCCAGGGCATCCACACCCATTGCGACGGCGTAGAACAACGGTATCCAGGTAGCCGACACCACTGAGTTCTTTTGAAAGTGATACGCGATCAGCGGGAAATCGACGTACCCGGCAGCCACCAGAGCGACCGCGCCCAGGTAGAGCCAGAACACCCGCGGAAATCCCTTGGCCTCGAGCCGGCGGGGGCCCGACTCCAAGTCCTGGGGACGAGGGTAAAGAAACCGCGCCACCACGAGAATGGCCAGGGCGAAGAGGGCCGGAACCAGCAGGATGGCAAAAGCGGTCCTGAAGCCGCTCCGGGCATGAATCACTGCCGCCACGATCAACGGACCGGCGACGGCGCCTGCCTGGTCCATGGCTTCATGCAAACCGAAACCCCAACCCCGCCCCAGCTCCGCCGTGGCGTGCGACAGCATCGCATCGCGGGGAGGATTGCGGAGTGCTTTCCCGACCCGCTCGGCGATCATCAGCGCGGCCGCCACTTCCCACCTCCCGGCCAGCGCCAGCAGGGGGACCGCGAGCAGGTTGACGCAATAACCTGCCAGAGTGACGGCCCAATATCTCCTGGTGCGGTCGCTGATCCAACCGGAAACCAGTCGAAGGCCGTAGCCGGCCAGTTCGCCGAAGCCTGCGACCACTCCCACCACCGTTCCGCTCGCCCCAAGAGCGGCAAGGAATTGTCCCGTAATGCTTCGGGCGCCTTCATAGGTGATATCGGCAAGGAGACTGACAAATCCCAGCAGAACGACAAACCGCAGGGCGTTCTTACGCGAGATGACACTCACAGAATTCTCCTGATTGCCACTTCGAACTTCCGCGCCTCAGACGCTTCGATTTCCCCGAGCGGCACATGCCAGGCGCCGCCGGAACGAAAGACAATGTGCAATTCGCTCTTCCGTTCTATCCCAGCGCAGCTTGCGCCTGCAATCGACGAGAGGGGAGCCGAATGGCTCACGGTCCCGTAGGGCTCGTATTGTCCGGCGTGGCGTTCGGTGATCCAGAGGATCCGGCGGGAGGTGGCCATCAGCAGGTCTCCGGCCAGCCTCCTCCCGGCGCGAAACAACCCCCAGCGGCGCTTTTGGCACACCGCCGGGTGGAAGAATTGAGCCAGAGGCGCTTCTCCGGGGAGCAGTTCCGCGGAGCGTGCGTACTCGAACTTCGGCGTCAGCGGCTCACCGAAAGCCTCCAGGCGCGCGGGCTGCCGGCGTGGCGCCGCCGGCAGCCACTGGTCCTTGAAGGTCTTCATGTACCGCTCGATCGGACCCCGCGTGCGCGTGTTATAGCAGAGCCGTTTCCGGCCGCCGTCCCAGGTCAGGGCGAACCAGCCGAGCAGAAGAATCCGGCCGCACTCGACACTCTGCACCCGCCCGACCGGCACGCGGAGTAGCGGCTCGCCTGCCGAGGGATGGGCAGCCACCACCACTTCTTGCCCGGTCAGGAGCAGAACCCGGGCGGGGTAGTCGCGGCGTCCCAGCCAGTCGGCTTCGTCCCGCGGCAGAAACACGCCCGCCCGCAAGGCGCCGAGATCGGCAGGCAGCCCCGTGAAATCAGCCGGAAGCTCGGCCGGGGATTCGATGGCGAACGAGAAGACATATTGGCGGGAATCGACCCGGCTCTCAGGGGCTTGCCGCAAGGCTTCACGCAGCGGAATTTTGGGGAGCGCCGCGGATGGCGGCTCCGAATCGTAGCCGGCCATTTCTAACGCTCGACCGGCGAGGTCGCAGAGATCTCCACCGCCGCCGGACTGCCGGCGCCGGCGAGGCTGGCAAGATCCTCGAGAATCGCCTGCTGTTCCGTGCCTGTCGCTCCGCCTTGGGAGATCAACCTGGACAACTGCGCCCGGTAAGCATCCGCGGAGGAATCGAAGGCTAGCTGGAGTGCGGCCAGCGCCCGGCGGGCCCAGTTCTCGATCAGCCGCCCGTGGGTCGCAAACGCCTCGGTAAGCGGCTGTTCCAGCACCCGCCGCAGGTTGCCGTATATCCGCCGCCGCGCCAGGGCCCGCGGGTACAGAGGCCAGGGCCGCTGGAAGCCCGGGCCGATGGGAGGGAGGTCGAAGCGCGGCATCTCCCGGAGCGGGCGCAAAAGTTCCTCCTCCGCCGGGCCATCCTGACTGCCGAGTGCTCTGGCGGCCCGCTGCAACGCCGCGGCCAGGCTGCGGGCCAGGTCTTCGAGATGGGCGTGCACCTGGGCTGCGGCCCCAGCCGTCCTGGCGATTGCGGCATTGACCACGGCGACCGGATCGGTTTCCCCGGCAGCGTCGCCGGCCCAGGCTGCAAGCAAAGCGTCCGCCGCCTCATTCAGCGCATCCGGGGTCAGCTCGCGAATCTTGTCGGAAGCCCGCAAGCAGAATGTGCGGGCGCTCTCGAGTTTCCCGGCAGCTTCCCGGAGTTCGCGCTCCAATTTCACGAGTTCTTCCCTGTGCGGCGCAGGTCCGGTTCCCGCCCGGTTCAGCTTGGCTTTCAGCGCGGCTTCCACCGCCTCGCGCAAGGCGCCGGTTTTTCGCCGGATCGATTCCTCCGCCAGCTCCTGGTGCTTCTCGTACAAGGGGGCCAGTTCACCGGCGAACCACTGCTCCAGCAGATGAGCGTGCGAGGCCGCCGTGCTGACCGGGTGCACATCCATCTCAACGCCCATTTGCGTCCGAATTTGCCGGGCGGTGTATGTCAGGGCGGACTCGAGGTCCGAAGGAGCCAGCAGGTCCGCTTTGCTCAGCAGAACCTTGACGGGGATCGCCGACTCATAAAGGAGGCGGATGGTGCCGAGATCCTCTTCGTTCAACGGGGCGCCGGCGCTGATCAGAACCAGGCCGAGATCGCACTGCGGCAAGTAAGCCAGCGTTTCCGCCGCCCCCGCCGCCGCCAGAGAGCCGAGACCGGGAGTGTCCACAAATCCAATCCCGCCGCGCAGCCGCTGGCAAGGCAGTTCCACCACCAGACGAACGACACCCTTGACATTAGCGGGGTTGTGAACTTCGCTAACGAATTCCGGCAAATGTGCAATCGGAAGCTGCTCCACCCGGCGATCCGCGAAGCTGACCGTAAGCAGGGGCTCAGGGCCGTAAATCAGCCTGGTAGGCACGGCCGTGATGGGGTTGACGCCCACCGGCAGTACCTCGGTCTCCAGGATGTGGTTCAGCAGCGACGATTTGCCGGAACTGACCCGGCCGAACACGGCAATCTCGAAGCGGCGTGATTCCAGCCGTTCCACGATCATCGCCAGACGGGGGCGGAGTTCCACCAGCCCCCGGTCGCTGATAATCCGGTCGAGAATCCGGAGCAGTTCCACGCCGCCGGAGGTGTGCCCGAGCCGTTCCAGCCGGGCCTCGAAGTCGGCTGCCGAGCCTTGCGCCAAAGAACTGTCCAGCCGCTCGACCAGCCCCTCGAGTTCGGCGCAGAGCCCTTGCAGTTGCGGCGCCACGCTTTCGGGGACTGCGCCATAGCCCCGCAGATACTTGGGGGCCATCTCCTGCACGGCGATGCGGACAAAGGTCAGGGTGACCCGGATTGAGTGAATCGAGCCGAAGGCGGGCCCCTCGTGAACGATGCCCAACCCGTCCATTACCCTCGCCAGTTGATCGCGGAAACGGGCGATGTGGTTTCGGACCAGCTTGGCTTGAGCGGGGGTTAGATCGGGAATGTATCTCGGGAAGATCGATTTCGATTCCGAAGCGTTGAGGATCGCCTCGATATCCGACAGGAGCTGGTCGGCATACTTGGCATTACTCAAGAGCCGCCGCCGCTGCGCCTCGTTCAATGGACTCTCGGTCGCCATCAGGGTCTCCCTGCGCAATGTTCACCGGCGTCGAAGCCGGCCTTTCATTGGGTTCTGGGGGATCCCTGCGATCGGATGAGCCTCCTCGTCGAGGGAGATCCCTCGTAGGAGTCATCTGCCCTACGGGGCGGTTCGAGGTGAACTCCAACACCTTCTTCTTCATTATCGCCCGATTCCCCCGCATGAACAATGCCGCTGGAGCCGCTAAACTGTGGATATGGCGAATAACGTAAAGCCCCTGGATCCGAAAGAAGCAACGCTGGACATTGATACGGAGGTGGTGAAGCACCTGGGGAAAGGCCCGGCGCGGACGTTGGAAGTCGAGAAGTTCGGCGCTTTTCCGGGAAAGCAAAGCCGCCGGATCGCATTCAACATCGTGCTCCGCCGCTCAGGACGCGAAGAACTTCAGAAGCACCCTGTTGTTCTCCGGGTCAGCTCACGGGACGCACGCCAACTGGCCCGGCTGTTCGCGCAAGCGGCGGACGCCGCGGACGGCATAGCCTAGCGGCCTGGAGTCAGGCCTTCTCCCGGAAGTACCGGTTGGGAAGCAGCCGCCACACCAGCAGGCATGCCAGCGGGTGCATCAGGCCCGCGGCGGCGAAGACCGGGCGATAGGAGATGTGCTGGACGAAGTATCCGGTCAGCAGGTTGGCCACGATTCCGCCCACCGCGCCGCCGGCCCCGGAAAAGCCGATGGCGCTTCCAATCTGCTGCCCGGGGAACAGGTCGGTGGGCAGGGTCTGCAAATTGGCCACAAAGAAGGCGTGACCAAACATCACCGAACAGATAGCCGCGATGGCCATGCCCGCCGTGGGGAGCATGGGTGCGAAGATCGCCACCGGCAGGCACGCCGCGCCGGCCGACATCACCAGCTTGCGCGCGGTCGGCAGCGCCATCCCCCGCCGGATCAGGTAGCCGGAGAGCCAGCCTCCCACCACGTATCCGAGGTCGCCGAAGATGAACGGGATCCAGGCATAGGCGCCCACCATGGCCATGTCGTACCCCCGCTCGCGGCGCAGATACTCCGGCAGCCAGAAGATGACGAAGTAAGCCACCGGGTCGGTGAAAAAACGCGCCAGCACGATGGTGTAGCATTGCCGCATGCGCAGCACGGCCATCCAGCCGGCGCCCCTGCCGGCGGCTGTGGTCTCTTCCGGAGGGCGAATCCGCTCCTTCAGCCTGTCGTACTCCCGCCGGCTCAAAAACCGGTTCTTATGCGGCGGCTGGTAAAGAATCAGCCATGCCGCCAGCCACACCAGCCCCAGCGAACCGGTGAAGAGGAAGGCGTAGCGCCAGTTGTAGTGCAGCGTCAGATAAGCCACCACGGGCGGAGCCAGGGCCGAGCCCATCGTCGAGCCTGCGTTGAAAATGCCGGTCCCGAGCGCGCGCTGGCCCGCCGGAAACCACTCGGCCACCGCTTTGCTCGCACAGGGGAAATTGCCGGGCTCGCCCAGACCCAGCAGGAAGCGGAATCCTCCCAGCGACCATTTCCCGCGCGCTGTGCCATGCAGCATGGCCGCGGCCGACCACACCCCGACGAACAGCGCGAAGGCTCTGCGGGTCCCCAGCCGGTCGGCCACGTAGCCCGAACCCGCGTACATCACCGCGTAGGCGATCAGAAAAAGCGTGAGCACGTGGGAGTAATCCTGCTCGCTCATCGCGAACTCGCGCCGCAGGTCGGGCGAGACCACGGAGAGCGCCAGCCGGTCAACGTAGTTGATGGTAGTGGCCAGAAACAGCAGCGCTGCGATTACCCAGCGCATATTCGGGATCTTCATGGCAGGCGCCGCGGCGCGGGCGGCGTCACGCGTTCCTCCCCAGCAGCGAGGCGGATTCGGTGTCCAGATATAAGAAGGCTTTGGGATGCATGAAGACCATGGATGCCGGGCAGGCCGCTGTGAGCCCGCCTGAGATGGCGTTGTGCACGGCCTCGGCCTTGCGCTGATCGGGCACGCAGCCCACCAGGTAGCGCGACCTGGCGATCACCGGGCAGGTGATGGTGAGCGCCTCCCGCGGCACCGCCTCCAGCGACGGGAAATGCCCCTCGCCCACCTGCTGGCGCCGCGAGCGCTCGTCGAGAGTGACGCGCTTGACCGCCAGCGGATCGTTGAAGTCGGCTGTGCCGGGCTCGTTGAAGGCGATGTGGCCGTTCTCCCCGATGCCAAAAAAGGTGATGTCGATCGGCGCCTGGGCCAGTAGCGCCGCGTAGCGCCGGCACTCGGCGTCGAGGTCGGCAGCGTCACCCAGAAGGTAGTGCACCTTGCCGGGACGCACCCGGTCCACCAGGTGGGACTTCAGCCAGCGGCGCAGGCTCCCCCGGTGCGAATCGGCGATGCCGGCGTACTCGTCCATGTGGAAGACCTCGACGGCGCTCCAGTCGATGCGCGGCTGGCGGGTCAGAGACTCGATCACCTCGTTCTGTGAGTTGCCCGTCCCCACAATGATGCGGGCCGCGCCGTTGCGTTCAATGGACTCGCGCAGGATTGAGGCCGCGTCCTGGGCCGCGGCCTCGCCCAGATCCAGCTTGTTCGGGAAGACCCGGACCAATACCTGGTTCACATAGAAACTGATTGGCTCGCTCATCTTAGAAGTCTCTTCCGGGTTGTTGCAGCAGTTCGACAATCAGAGTGGCGGCGCGAGGCAGGTGGAACGGGTCCTTCACCGGAAGGGCGATGAACTCATCCATGGGGTTCCCCGCGCGGTCGCAGCGCTGCCGCCACTCGCCGGTTTCGGGCATGGCGAAGTGCGCGAAGGACCACTCGTGCACCCTTTCGTACCACTCCAGGCACCACCGCTCGCCGGTCAACTCCCAGGCGAGCAGCAGGGCATACAAGGCTTCGGTATGCGGCCACCAGGCTTTCACCTCGGCATGCGGCAGAAACGGCGGGTGGCCTTCGGCGTCGATGTTGAGAAACAGGCCGCCGTATTCCGGATCCCAACCGGCTTCGAGGTGCCAGCGGATCACCTCGGCGGCGCGCGCGATCATGGCTGCGTCGCCCCGCCGCCGCGCCCAGTGCATCACGAACCACATGGATTCGATCGCGTGCCCGGGCGTCACCGCCGTCCCCTCGGGGGGAGGCAGTTCCTCATAGTTGGCGTCCAGGAACTCGACGAGCAGCTTGCGCTGCGGGCGCACGAAGCGGTTCATGATCAGCGCGCCGCAGTTGTCGGCAAGCTCCTCGGCCCAGCGGTCGCCTGTCGTCCGGGCGAACTCGCCGGCCACTTCGAGGAAGATCATGGGAACGCCGTGGGTCTTGCGGCCGCGTCCCAGGGTGTGAGGCGCGGTTTCGCGAAATTCCGGGGATTCAAATCTCGTTCGGGCGCTGCGCAGGGTCTCGGCGGCGAGGCGCAGGAGTTGCTCATCGCGCCTGGCCCGGCAATACTCGCTCAGGCCGTAAACGGCAAAGGCGTCCGAGTATATGCTGGTCGCCCCCTCGATGACATGCCCCTCCCGGTCGGTGCGGTACACCCACCGGCCCTGCGCGTCGCGGCCGTGAGCCAGCAGGAAGCGCACCGAGTTGCGGGCCGCATCCAGATACCGCGGGTTCGCATCCACGCGGTTGTAAAGCGCCGAAAAGGTCCACACCGAACGGGCCTGCGACCAGATGTACTTGTCGCCGCTCATGACCCGGCCGTCCTCGGTCATGCAGGAAAGCACGCCTCCATGTTCGGTATCGATGCCGTGGCGCAGCCAGAATGGAGCGATGCCGTCGAGCAGGAGTTCGCGGTAGAGCTTGTGCAGTTGGCTTCGCGTAAAAGTCATGGAATCACGGTGCAGCAATTCTAGCAAAATCGGGTGTCAGGCAGGGAGATGGGGACACCCGGTGAGGGTGTCCCCGGCGGGAACTCGAAGGGAGCCGTCAAGCGACTCTGCGGAGCGGCGGCCGCACCGCGGAGGACGCCGGCATGACGGCGGCTTTGCTGGGATGCACGGGCTCCCGCGGAACCCGCGTGCCGAAATAATCTTCCAAAGGATACAGGCCGTAGGGCTGCAACTCGCGGAAGACCCGGCCCAGGCGTTGCTCGATGCGGTAGACGGCGTGAAAGAAGGTGCCGCGGTCGATCTTCAACTGGCGGCAGCAGAGCTTCCAATCGGCGCCCAACAGAAAATGATATTTAAAGATTTTGTATTCGAAATCGTCCAGGTGCCGCCGGCTGACCAGGCAAAAATCGGCGATGTACTCCTCATCCTTCCGTCCGTAGGACATCCGGAAATCCTTCCCGCTCCAATGCACCTGCAAGGTGACCTTGCACATGCGCTTTTCCTTGGCAGCGCAGTGACGGAAACGCGCGTAGCAGGCGCGGAAAACACCCCGCAGGACGCAGTTGCAGGGGCTGGTCTGATCCTTGCGGACCTGCCGGAGTCCTGCTCCATGGCAGTGTACGCAAGCCGTCTTTGCGAGCAACATTGCTTCTGATCGGTTCCACTCCATTGTGAATGTTCCTCCCGGCTGCCCTCACCGTGTGGCGCTTGAGGGCGGCGCCGTGTCTAAACTTGATCCCAATGTACGGCAGAGCGGAAATTCGTCAAGCAATTTACCTAGAATTTAGGGAATGATTATCCGTACAGGAGGCAGGGTGTCCCAATAACCCGAGTGATATCAGCTAGATAGATGGCAGTAAAAAACCTGACAAAAATCGGTGTTTTATCGGATTATATTCTGCTAATATCGAATTTGGATGGCCTCTATTTCCCCTGGAAATAGAGACCGGCCTAGTAGCTCCAGTACCCATGTACTTCCAAGCCCTCCAGTTGCGCCTCATCGCCATTTTGAAAGGCCGGATTCGCAGCGGAGAACTCACCGAGCGGCGCCTGGCCCGGATGACCGGAATTTCACAGCCTCATATCCATAATGTGCTCAAAGGGGCGCGGCTTCTCTCACCGGAAAGTGCCGATCAGATACTGGAGTCGCTGAAAATCTCGATTTTCGATCTTCTTCAGGGCGAGGAACTGGACGGAATCAGGCGCCCGGAGGCGAACTGGGGGCTCTGCTACGAGGAGGTGCCGGTGCTGGAAGGCCGCATCGGTCCGGGTTTCCCCTTTCCCGGCCGCGAGAGCCCCTTTGAACGCCTCCCGTTTCCTCGCTCTCAGTTGGCGGCGGTCGGAAGCCCCGTGGCAGTTCGTGTGGCGGCGGATGCCGGGATGGCCGCATGGTTCGCCCAGGACGACCTGGTGCTCCTGGACCGCGCGCCCGAGAAGCGGAGAAACATCGACCCGGCCGCCCTGTATGTGGTCGCCACCGGTAACGGCACAGCGGTCCGGCGTCTGCGGGTGTTGGGCGGCCATCTGCACAGCGGGGTCGGAATTTTCACCGGAGGCGAAGGATGGGACTGCATTTTGCCGGGCGGCGAAGATATCCTGGATGTAGTACTGGCCAAAGTGGTCTGGATTGGCAGGAATGTGGAGCGCAACGGCGGTGCGGGAAAAACGGCTCAAGAGACTGGTGGAGAGAATCGAAGCTCTGACCGAGATCGATGACCGGGTGATTCAGCAAACCCGTGAGATTGAGCGGATGCGCCGTCAGGCAGCCCTGGAACTGCACGGTGTCTGCGCGCGGTTTGCCGCGGAAGTGAACCGGCGGCTGTCCGGCGCCCGCCTCGAACTGGATCCCCCGGAGTACTCCGAAGACCGGTTCCACAGCGAGGGAACCAACCTGTTCCAGATCAACATCCGGGGGCGGATTGTGCAGGCGGAGTTCCAGGCCAGCGAGAGGCTGGTCTCCACTGAGGAGTTCCGGGTGCCCTACATTCTGGAGGGCGCCGTGCGCTGCTTCAACCAGGATCTGCTGGACCGCGAGGCCATCGAAGAGCACCTGCTGTTCTACTGTCTGGAAAAAAAAGGCAACAACTGGCGGTTCTTCGACCCCCGGACCTATCGCACGGGTATCTTCGACACCGACTACCTGCTGGCGATGATGGAGAAGCTGGTTTGACCTACTGGGAACCCCGCGAGAGCAGCATGGTCTTCAGGGTGTGGAAAATAATGTAGGTGTCCAGGCTGAACGACATGTGCTTGATGTAGTAAAGGTCGTATTCCAGCTTCCGGATGGTGTCTTCCACCGTCTCCCCGTACTTATAGTTGATTTGCGCCCAGCCGGTGATTCCAGGCTTGACGCAGTGCCGCTGGCGATAGTAGGGAATCTGCTCGGAAAGGGTCCTGACAAACTCCGGGCGCTCCGGCCGGGGCCCGACGATGGACATGTCTCCGCGCAGGACATTGATCAATTGCGGAAACTCGTCCAAACGATACCTGCGCAGGACGCGGCCCACCGGAGTGACCCGGGGGTCGTCCTTCTGGGCCCACACGGCGCCGGTGGCTTTCTCGGCATCCACGAACATGGAGCGGAACTTGTAGACCGTGAATGTCTCTCCGTCCAGACCCACCCGGCGCTGGCGGTAGAGCACCGGTCCGGGTGAGGAGATCTTCACGGCCAGGGCCGCCAGCAGCAGGATGGGCGAGAGCACGATCAGGGCGGCCAGGGCGATCACCGTGTTCATCACAGACTGGTAGAAAATGCTGCCGGGCCGGGGACCCATTTCGCCGGAAAAGATCAGTTGCGCCGGCCGCAGTTCCTTGGTGCAGATTCGGCCGCAGACGACCTCATAGGTGGCGGCGGCTTCCTCGATCACATAGCCGGAGAAGCGCAACTCGAGCAGGTCGTTGACGGGCATGCGGTCGCGCCGCTCCGACAGGCCCACCACGATGCGATCCGGTTTCAGGGCTCCAGCCACCTCCCGGAGGCTGGAAATGGGGCCCAACACTTGGGCCCCGTTCAGAGCTTCCCCCTCGGGACGGGCGTCGTCGAGAACCCCGGCCACCTCCAGGCCGATGTTCGGCCGCCCGCGCAGTTCCTCCGCGATCTCCGCCACGACAGGATTGGCGCCCACGAACAGGATGCGCTGCGCTCCGATCACCCGCAATACAAAGGCGCTGTAAACCAGGCGCCAGACGAAGATCAGCCCCATGGTCAGCGCCGTGCCCCACATCATCATCTGCCTGGGCAGCATCAACTCCGGGTCAACGTAGCTCACCAGTCCCTGCGCCAGGAATGCGATTCCGGCCACCAGGCAGAGTTGCTGGGCCAGAAGAATGCGCTCCTTGACTTTCACCTTTGTGTACAGATCCAGGAAATGCATTCCCAGCACGATGCTGATGGCCACCAGGCTGATGCGCAGCATGCCGCCGTCGTAGAGAAGGTAGACAACCGGGTCGAAGTCGAGCGCGAAGAAAGCCGCCAGCACGAACGAGGCGACGATGAGCAGGACTTCGGAGACGAACAATGCCAGTTCGCTCGCCGGAATGAAAACGCGGAAGAGCCGAATCATCGGACCGGACGATCACCCACGTCAGGTGAAACCCAAGTCTAGCATGGTGTTTCGGGGGCGACAATCCCGGATCACCCCTGACCCGAGCACCCCAGACAGCTTGACTTCTCTACGTATGGCTCAGTACACTATCTACGACTGAAAGAGTCCGAGATTGCGCATGCTCAAGCTGACCAGGAAGGCCGATTACGGGCTGATCGCACTGCGTCATCTCGCCCTAAGCGGCCCGGATGCCGCGGCGAGCGCCAAGGAAATCGCGGCTGCCTACGGGATGCCGGTGCCGCTGCTGGCCAAGGTGCTGCAAAGGCTGGCAAAGACCGGCCTGCTCGAATCCCTGGCCGGAACCCACGGCGGTTACCGCCTGACTCGCCATCCGGCCACCATCAGCGCGCTGGAGGTGATTCGGGCCATCGACGGCCCGGTGCTGCTGACGTCCTGCTTTCCCCGGGAGGGCGCTTGCGGCCAGTCGCCCCGCTGCACGGTTCGGGAACCGTTGCGCAGAGTTCACGAGGGCATTGTCGGTCTGCTGAAGGCCATCACGATCATGGAGCTTTCCGAGGGGAAGGGGAAGGAGGCGAATCCGGCGGTGAGCGCTGGAACGCCGCAAGTACTGTCAGGGAACGCGATTCATGAAAACTCCGATTTATCTCGATAATCACGCCACAACCCCTCTGGACCCGCGGGTCCTCGAGGCCATGCTGCCCTACCTGACCGAAAAGTTCGGCAATGCGGCATCCCGGAATCACAGTTTCGGCTGGGAAGCCGAGAAGGCCGTCGAGGAGGCGCGCAACAAAGTGGCCTCCCTGATCGGAGGCGCTCCGAAGGAAATTGTCTTCACCAGCGGGGCCACGGAATCCGACAACCTGGCCATCAAGGGCGTAGCCGAGATGTACGCCGAGCGGGGCAACCACATCATCACCGAGGTGACCGAGCACAAAGCTGTATTGGACACCTGCAAGAAACTGGAGAAGCACGGATACCGGGTGACGTACCTGCCGGTGAAACGGGACGGGTTGATCGATCTGGACCAGTTGCGGGATGCCATCACAGACAAGACGATCCTGATCAGCATCATGCACGCCAATAACGAGATCGGGGTGATTCAGCCGGTCGGCGAGATCGGCCGGATCGCCCACGAGCGCGGCGTGTTGTTTCATTGCGACGCCGTCCAGGGCGTGGGCAAGGTCCCGCTCAACGTGGAGGCGGACCATTTGGACCTGGTCTCGATCAGCGCCCACAAGATTTATGGCCCGAAGGGTGTGGGTGCGCTGTGGGTGCGCCGGAAGAATCCGCGGGTCCAGTTGACGGCCCAGATGGACGGGGGCGGGCACGAACGCGGAATGCGCTCGGGGACCTTGAACGTGCCGGGCATTGTCGGTTTGGGAGAGGCCTGCGCCATCTGCCAGCGCGAGATGGCCGCCGAGAGCGCCCGGCTGCTCGGATTGCGCGAAAAGCTGCGGCGGAGACTGGAAGCCGAACTGGACGAGGTGTATGTCAACGGTTCGATGGAGCACCGCCTGCCGAACAGCCTCAACATGAGTTTCGCGTATGTGGAGGGTGAATCGCTGCTCATGGGGATGAACGACATTGCGGTGTCGAGCGGCTCGGCCTGCACCTCGGCGAGCCTGGAGCCGAGTTACGTGCTCAAGGCCCTCGGCGTAAGCGACGATCTGGCGCATACCTCGATCCGCTTCGGACTCGGGCGGTTCAACACCGAGGAGGAGATCGATTATGTGGCCGGCCGCGTCATCGAGGTGGTGAAGAAGCTGCGCGAGCTTTCACCCCTCTACGAAATGGCCAAAGAAGGGGTGGACTTGAAGAAGGCCCAGTGGGTGGCGAAATAGGGGATTCCGGGAGGCTTGGAAGCATGGCATATTCGAACAAAGTTCTGGACCATTTTAATAACCCCCGCAATGTCGGCTCGCTGGACAAGCGCGATCCCAACGTGGGAACCGGCATGGTGGGCGCCCCGGAGTGCGGGGACGTCATGAAGCTCCAGGTGAAGGTCAACGGCGAGGGCGTCATCGAAGACGCCAAGTTCAAGACGTTCGGTTGTGGCAGCGCCATCGCGAGCTCCTCGCTGGCCACCGAATGGCTGAAGGGCAAGACCCTCGATGAAGCCATGACCATCAAGAACACCGATATCGTCAACGAGTTGAGCCTGCCGCCGGTGAAAATTCATTGTTCGGTCCTGGCCGAGGACGCAATCCGGGCCGCGATCGCGGACTACCGCAGGAAGCAGGGCGCCCGCCAGGAACCCGTCGGAACGGTGCAGCCATGAACACCACGGCAGCGGAAATCACCATTACGCCGAAGGCGATCGAGAAGATCAAGGCGGCGTTTGCGCGCGAAGGAGTCACCGAGGGCGGCCTGCGTCTGGGCGTGGTAGGCGGCGGCTGCTCCGGCATGAGCTACTCGATCAAGTTCGATACCCGGGAGCGGGCCAAAGACCATGTCTTCGTCATCGACGGCGTGAAAGTGCTGATCGACCCCAAGAGCATGCTTTATCTGCGGGGTATGACGCTGGACTACAAGGAGTCACTCATCTACTCGGGTTTCTCGTTTGACAACCCCAACGCCCAGCGGAGTTGTAGCTGCGGGACTTCCTTTTCGGCGTAAATGCAAAACGTCACCTCCTGCTGGAACTGCGGAAAGAGTGTGGAGGAGGTTCATTTCTGCGAGGCCTGCCGCAGCCTGCAACCCCCCGCGACGAACTACTATGACTTTTTCGGCCTCGAACATAAGCTGAACCTGGACCTCGAAGACCTGGAAAAGCGCTTCTACACGCTGAGCCGGCGCCTCCACCCGGACGTCTACTTCCGGCGCAGCGAACAGGAACGGCAGTATTCGCTGGACGCATCCGCGATTCTCAACGACGGTTACCGCGTGTTGCGCAATCCGGTAACCAGAGCCGAATACCTGCTGGCCGAAGAGGGGTTCGATTCCGCCGGGCGGAAATCGCAGAACGTGCCTCCGGAACTGCTGGAAGAGGTGTTCGATCTGAACGAGTCTCTGGAGGAGTTCCGTCAGGGGGACGAGAGCGTGCGGCCCCAAGTGGAGGCGGCAGAGCGGCATTTGTTCGAAAAACGGGAAGAAATCGATCGTGAACTGGAGTCAAAATTCGAGGAATACGACCGGACGAAGAGCCGCGATATTCTGATGGAAATTCAGGGTCTTCTGAACAAACGCCAGTATATTCGGAATTTAATTGAGGAAATCGAAAAAGAATTGGTCGGGTAAAATATGGCCGGTTTACTACAAATTGATTTCGGCAAACCCGATCGGATCGTGGGCATCGACCTGGGCACCACCAACAGCCTGGTGGCCTGCATGGAGCTGACCCATCCCGCCGTAATCCCGGGCCCGGATGGCGAACGGCTGGTGCCCAGCGTGGTTTCGATCACCGGGCAGGGCGAAGCCGTGGTGGGGAATCCGGCCTTGAAGTTGCTGGTAAGCCGGCCCGAGAGCACGGTTTATTCGGTGAAGCGGCTTATGGGGCGGGGCATTGGCGATGTGCAGGATGAACTGAAGCTGTTTCCGTTTCAGATCGCCGGGGGCAGCGAGAGCGTGCTCCGGATCCGGCTGGGAGACCGCACGCTGACGCCCCCTGAAATCTCCGCGCTCATTCTTCGGCAGCTCAAGACCAATGCGGAAGCCTACTTGAAAGAACCGGTGAAAAAGGCGGTCATCACGGTGCCGGCGTATTTCAACGATGCCCAGCGCCAGGCGACCAAGGACGCCGGCCGCATCGCCGGGCTGGAGGTCTTGCGGCTGGTGAACGAACCGACCGCAGCCGCCCTGGCCTACGGGCTGGACAAGCGGCGGGAAGGCATTGTGGCTGTTTATGATCTGGGCGGCGGCACCTTCGACATCTCCATCCTGAAACTCCGGGAGGGGATCTTTGAAGTACTGGCGACCAATGGCGATACCCACCTGGGCGGTGACGACATTGACAACCGGCTGATCCGCATTGCTCTCGAGGACATCGAGACGGAGTGGGGCAGGGACCTGTCGCGCGACGGCGAAGCCGTGCAAACGCTGCGGCGCGCGGTAATCCAAGCCAAGGAGCGGCTCTCGTTCGCCCCCTTCGTGGATCTCGTCTTCGAGTACCAGGGCAAGAGCTATAAGCGCCGCCTGATGCGCGAGTTGTTCGACAAACTGGTGGCTGACATCGTCGACCGCACCCTGGGCCCCTGCCGGGCTTGCATGCGGGACGCGGGCTTGACGCCCGAGCAGATCGACGAGGTGGTGCTGGTGGGCGGCTCCACGCGCATCCCCCTGGTGCGGTCCGCCGTCGAGGCGCTGTTCCGGACCAAGCCCCACACCGAGCTCAATCCTGACGAAGTGGTGGCCCTCGGAGCCGCGATCCAAGCCGGAATTCTGGCCGGCACGGTGGAAGGCAAGCTGCTGCTGGATGTGACCCCGCTGTCGCTGGGCATCGAGACCCTGGGCGGCGCGGTCGAGAAAATCGTCTTGCGCAACTCGACGATTCCGGCCAGCGCCACCCAGACGTTCACCACGGCTGTGGACGGCCAGACCAACGTTCTGATTCACGTCGTGCAGGGCGAAAGGGAGCTGGCCAAGGACTGCCGGAGCCTGGCGCGGTTCGATTTGAAGGGCATTGACCCGCTGCCGGCGGGCATGCCGCGCATCGAGGTGCGGTTCCTGATCGACGCCAACGGCATTCTGAACGTGACCGCCCGCGACGCCCGCACCGGCAAAGAGCAGTCAGTGGAGGTGAAGCCAACCTACGGCTTGACCGACGAACAAGTCGAAGCGATGGTGAACGAATCCATCGACCGCGCCGAGGAGGACTTCCAGGCGCGGCAGGTGCTGGATGCCCGGGTGGAGGCCGACCACATCCTGGCGGCCGTGGAGAAAGCGAAGCAGAACGACGCCTACTACGACTTGAGCGAGTTGGAGAAACAGCAGATTCAGGATGCCGTGAACCAGCTCCTGCTGGCGTATCATTCCAGCGACTATCTGCTCATCCGCGCGCAGATCGATCTGGTGAACAAGGCCACGCTGAAACTGGCCGAAACCATGATGAACCAGGCGGTGCGGGCCGCGCTCAAGGGGACCAAGATCTGACCATGCCGCTGGGATGGGACGACGCCGAAGCGCTCGGGCTGGCGCTATATAACAGGTTCCCGCATCTGGATCCGCTCACCGTCCGCTTTACCGACCTGCGCCGCTGGATCGCAGAACTGCCCGATTTCCAGGATGATCCCGGCGCCTCCACCGAGGGCAAGCTGGAAGCCGTCCAGATGGCCTGGTGGGAGGAATGGAAGGAGAATCAGGAGTAGCCGCGCACCAGAGCCGCCAGGTAGGCGATGTAGCAGGCCAGCAGGAGCGCGCCTGCACGGCG
>Ga0272446_1001691_pt1 | contig 31536 bp, 30 predicted proteins | sample YNPCB0061_FD_194587 | JGI IMG/M metagenome (GOLD analysis project Ga0272446, IMG submission 194587) | Hot spring microbial mat communities from Yellowstone National Park, WY, United States - YNP-CB-006-1 | ecosystem: Environmental > Aquatic > Thermal springs > Hot (42-90C) > Sediment | place...
TTTTCTCAGCACCTTCAGACAAAAGATGAAATAAAACCAGATTGGGTTGATGGTTTTCCTGAAGGCTGCACTACAATAACAGTCGGCAAACTTGCAAGTTTTGATGGAAGCGTTATGACTTCTCACACGGATGATAGTCACAGAACACGAAGCGAATTTGATATTGTTCCAGCTAAAACTTATAAATCAGGCACAATGAAAACACTATATAAAAGAGTTCCCGACAATTCTAAAAAAATGCCTGCATATAAATTTGTTGAAACAGGAAAAATTCCTGAAGTTGAAAAAACTTTTGGATATATAAATACAGCATATCCGTGTATAAATACAGAACAACTTGCAATTGGTGAATCAACATTTGGTGGAAGACCAGAGCTTGTTTCCGACAAAGGATTAATTGATTGCACTCAACTTGTAACATTAATGGTTGAACGATGTTCAACTGCCAAAGATGCAATAAAGATGGCTGGTGAACTACTTGAAAAATATGGTTGGAATGATGAGGGAGAATGTCTTACAATTGCAGATCCAAATGAGGTTTGGATGTTTGAAGTTGTTGGACCTGGTAGAGATAAAATAGGCGCAGTTTGGGTTGCACAACGAGTTCCTGATGATCATATATCCGTTAATGCTAATGCAAGCAGAATAAGACAGATAGATACTACAGATTCAAAAAATTTTATGTTTTCAAAAAATGTTTTTGAAGTTGCTTTGCAAAACGGTTGGTGGAATCCCAATCAAGGCATTTTTGAATTTTGCTACGCTTATGCCGATAGAAATTCTTTAGCAGCACGAAGAAGAGAATGGCGAGTATTTGATTTAGCTGCTCCATCTCTTAGACTTGATCCTAATGCTGAAAACTATCCTTTTTCTGTAAAACCTGATTCGTTGATAACATTGGAAAAAATGGTTCAGATTTTTTCTGATTATTATGAAGGTACTGAATTCGATATGACAAAAAATTTAACAGTAACTGATGACAGCGGAAGAACAATAATTTCTCCTTTAGCAAATCCTCAGATGCCTTACGATATGAACAAACTTTTTAAAATTAATGGTGGTTGGGGCTGGCGTGGTGAAAGAACAATTGCAAGATGGTACACTATGTATGCAACAATTATACAATGCAGAAGCTGGCTTCCGAATGAAATTGGTGGATTGGTTTGGCTTGCCTGGGATAATGTTGCAACTTCAATCTACACACCACATTATTGCAGCATTACAAAAGTTCCTGAAACAACTTCTACTCCTGGCAGAGAAAATGGATTTACAAGAAAATCTGCCTGGTGGGCATTTAATGCTATGAGTTCACTTGCTCATCAGCGTTGGGGAGATATGAGAAACGATGTTCGGGCAGTTTGGGATCCATGGCAAAAAGAATTGTTTGATAATCAAAAATCTTTTGAGCAAAAAACACTTGAGCTTTTGAAGAAAGATAGAAATAAAGCAATTAATTTTATTACAGATTATTGTTTCGATTGGCAGGTAAAAGTAGTTGACAGATGCTGGCTCTTGTTCGAAGAACTTATGACTAAATATGATGAGCTATATTGATTTATTCACAGCAGCTCTTTTAGTTAAAAATTTATAGACATAACCAAGTAATTGTATATAATTTGCCAGGAGATATTTATCAATGTAAGTGATTTTATCTGTTTCAATTTTTTCAATTTCGCAATTAGCAAAAAGTAATCGTTTCTGATTTCCATCATTTGACTGTGAAGTAATCATTTCTTCATAATCTGCTATAGTTACTCGATCAGACATTATTCCTTTTGCCTGCAAATCATACTTATGTCTGCCTTTCTTAACAGTGCCGGTAATGTAGAAAGAAGGTTCTTGTTTTATATCGAGTATTTCGATTTCTTTAAATCCAATAGCATTCAATACAAGCTGAACCATTTCTTTGAATTTAGATAAGTCAGTCTGCTCAATGAATGAAACTAATTCACTATAAAGTTCTTTATCGGCTTCATCATCAATAGTTTTTTGTCCGAAGAATTTCAGCCATTGATAAGATGGAATCATATCAGCTAAGACTTCGTTCTTTACGAATTCGAAAACATCTTTTTCGAGCAAACCTTTTGTCTGCAAGAAATATTTAAGTTCTTCTTCAAAAGTATTTTTTATATAATAATCATAAATCACAATTTTATTATTTCTCTGATTGTAAAGTTTTAACTCACTTTCATTTTGCCAATTGATAACCGGATTCCACCACTGATCAAAATTTATAATGTAGGAAATCTTACTTAAATCTAAATTTAACTTTGATGGTTTAAGATTAGTTACAATTGCACAGATTTCTTTTCTGTTATAAAAATCTTCAACTGACTTTTTAATTTCTTCGATAGTACTTCCATTTTTAATCATTACAAATTTTAACTCGCTTGAAGTAAGCATTTGATCAATTTTCTTAAGTCCGTTTTCATCATACTGCGTGAAGATTATTGCTTTTTTTCTGTTACGTGAAATTGGTACTAATTGCTCAATAAGCAATGTTGCTTTTGGACTTATGTTTCTGAATGATGAGAAGTTAAGAATTTGTTTCAGCTTGTGTATAAGAGTAAAAATATTTGATTGAAACCTGAATGGATTCATTGTTTCGAGCGTACGAATCATTTCATCTTTAGCAGCGTTAACTGCTTCTTCATATTCAAACACCTGCATCTCATCAAGTTCGAGCCATAATTCTTCCCGGATGATGTTTGAATCATTCCGGATTTCATCCAGAGTTCTGCCTAGAAAACTGAATTTAACTTTATTACCAAAATCAAATTCTGAAATTAAAGTTTCATTCACATTTTCATTTGTTATTTCAGAAGATATCCAGAGATAGTTCGGCTCAATTTTATTAACAAGCTGATCAATTATTTCTTTCGAAGCAAAGTTCGCCACAATATCATCTATGATTACCAGATCATATTTTCTTATTTTCTTAAACAATTCAAATGAATCAGCACTAAGCTTATTGACTGGTAAAAAAGTCAAATGAGTTTGACTGTTAAGTTGATCTTGCTCATTGTTAATGATTGAATAATGCAGATCGGGAAATTTTCTTTGCAAGATGCTTTCCCATCCAAAAGTATTTTTGAATTTCTTACCAATTGATGAATCAAATAATTTCTTATCCTGAGTAAGGCATAAAACTGAACTTACATTCCCTGTTCTCAGCAAGTATTTTACTGCAGCGAGAAGAGAAGTTTTTTTATCAATACCAAGCTCATCAGAAATTATTGCAAAGTTATGCTCAGTTAAAAACTTCGCAGCTTCAATTTCATGATCTTTAAGGAATTTCAATTGCTCAATTACATCTTCCCACTTCAAATCAATTATTGGAGATAGAATATGTTTAACTTTATCAGCAAGATGATTATGCTCAACTCCAAGCACATCAATAACTTCTGCTCTCGTTTCATACTGTGAAAAATTTATTTTCTGCGTAGATGTTTTATTTAATTCAAACTTAGCTTTAGAAATTTTTGGAATTGAATCAATTGATGTTTTAAAATCATATATCGGAGTAATTTCAAGATCAATAATTGGAATTACTCGAGTTGTAGTTACAGAATTAAAAATGTTTTCGACACCAGGAACTTTGATTTTGTAAATCTTTGGCGTTTTAATTTTATCAACTTCAAATTTTTGCCAAAGATTTTTCTGATCAATATCAAAAGCCACAGTTTCCTGATCGAGTAAATCTATCTTTATAATTTCAGGTACCATCTCAGCCAGGTAATCTTTAATTAGCGGCTGACGAATAAGCATTGGCATTTCCTTAAGCGAAGGGTTTGGAATTGAAAATTTCTTTTCAATTATTGATGGTGCTTCAGGAATATAAATTTTAGATTTATTTATTACTGTTGTTTCTAACTGGAATTGTATTGTTTTTACTTCGGCTTTTTTATTACATACAAATTCGGCGCTCTTATCAAATATCTTTTGCTTAGGAATGGAAAAGAAAACCATATAGCTTCTTACCTTCTGGTTGAGTTCAGGAAATTTTACAGAAGGTAAATCGGGAGTAGTGAAGCCAAATTTAAATTTTACTGCGAGTGGTGCACGAAGTTTATCAAACTCAATAAGATATGGATCTTCAAAAGTTCTGACTTTAGGGATTTCTATTTTTTTATTTACAGGCGAACGAAGCCATTTGTTGAATTGAAATTCATCACGAACCTCAATCTTTGAAATTGAGGTCGCTAATTTTTTTCTGGCTTGTCTTACAACCAATTTTAATCACCTGTTCTTTGAGACTGTACCTGTTCACAAGCAAGTTTAAGTCTTTCAAATGGTTCGGAAAGATTTCTTGATTCAGCAATTTTTTCTAACTTTTCTTTAATTGATTGAAGCTCTTCTTCAAATTTCTTTGCACTTTCAAGATATGCTTTGGCACTTCCATTCATCGGTGTATTTAAAGGAACAAGAACAGTATTTCCTTTAGCTTTACTGCTTTCATCGTTTACAATTCTTACTACCCTTATTCCCTGTTTATTATTTGCGCTCAGAAATAGTGGATCTTTTACGAGGATCATATCTACTTGTTCATTTATAGCATTCAATAATGGTATGGCAATCAACTCCACAAGAACATGTTCAAGTAATACATCTCCATACAAAGTTTTTTGGAAACTTGTAGGTTTTATCGGTGCAGTTACTCTGAATTCTAATGGTTTGGTTTCAGCATCTGTAACTAAAACTGCGCCCATTATTCCTCCGTTATCCGGAAGGTTATAAGTTTCAAGGAATGCTAATTTTGCGATATCCATTTTAATCCTCTTATGATAGAATTGTTCAACATTTCTGTTCTTAATTTGCATATTAAATGCCAACTTAATTTGGAGCCATTGTTTTCAGATATGAATTCAGAGTTTAATCAACTTGACGATTTGTGTAAAGTTTGACTGTCAGAATTGTCGCCATTTTTTTTGAAATCAAATTACATTCGATTTTTTTTAATCTTCTTATAAAATTCTGTAAGGTTTACTTAATTTGAAGAAAAAATCTCTATATGTTTTATGAACTTAAATTATTTGCCTGCCATCCAATTTCGTAATGAAGATTTGGAAATATTTTGTAAGATTTACCGAGCTAAGGAAAGAATCCATCGATAGAGATTCGAAATTAAATTGCGGTTTGACAAGTGATATTTATTACAGATATGATAAAAAGTTCTTGACTTATATCTAACTGTTATGTAAGTTTATGTAGACTAAATCTAAATAGTTAGGTAAATATTATGAGAACGGCTGCAGAATTAAAACACGGAGAAAAAGCAAGAATTTCTGATATCAACTCAGATAATCCTTCTTACAAAAGATTGATTGAAATCGGATTTACTCCCGGTCAGGAAATTGAATTAGTTAACTCTTCTGTATTTAATGATCCACTTGCTTTTTCTGTAAGAGGAACTCTCATTGCTATAAGAAGAAATGAAGCTGACTGTATTATTTTATCATGACTGTAGATGTTGCTAAGCGAATTCCTCTTATTACACTTGTAGGCCCACCAAATTCAGGCAAGACTACTCTATTCAATTATCTAAGCGGAAAAAATTTTAAAACAGTTAATTATCCTGGTTCAACTGTTGAATATTATACCTGCAAAATGCAGGATAAATTTAATATTGAAGCTAATCTTCTCGATTCACCAGGAATCATTTCATTAAATCCAAATTCTCCTGATGAAGAAGTAACTGTAACTTCATTGTACAATCATCCTGAATTTGGAGTACCTGATTTAGTTATTGCGACTGCTGATGCCAGCCAATTATCTCGGCATCTTTTGCTCACCAAACAGCTTCTTGATTCTGGTTTTAATGTCCTGCTTGTTTTAACTATGAAAGATTTGCTTGAGAAAAAAGGACTTAGAATAAATACTGATAAACTTTCCAAACTGTTAAGATGTGATGTTGTGATCGTAAATGGTAGAACCGGTTCTGGTATTGATGAACTCATAAAAAAGATAGATAAAAACATTAAAGGTCTAAAACCGGCTTCGAAACCAGCTCCGGTTTATAAATTTAATGACACTGACAAGCAAAGTTTGTTTTCACTTTTTGAAGAAATTGAAAAACTTACCAAAGCAGTCATAGAGCCAACTGAAATACCTGATTTAGATCGGGCAAATAAGGAAATTAAAATATTAAATCCAGTTCTCGAAGAACCGACAATGCAGCCGGATTTATTCACCATAAAACTTGATAGAATTTTATTACACAAAAGATATGGATTGTTATTCTTCTTTTTAATTATGACTACTATGTTTACTTCCATTTTCTGGTTGGCTGATCCTTTTATGACTTTGGTTGATGATTTATTTTCCTATCTCGCTCAAACTTCATCACAGTTGCTTGGAAATACCTGGTATTCTCATCTAATTAGTGATGGATTAATAAGTGGTACGGGCTCAGTGTTGGTCTTTCTGCCACAGATATTAATTCTATTTTTAATTCTTGGTTTACTTGAAGATACCGGTTATCTTGCCCGCGGAGCTATGATGATTGACAAACCATTATCAAAAATCGGATTGAATGGGAAATCATTCGTACCAATGCTTTCGGGTTTTGCCTGTGCAATTCCAGCAATGCTTGCTGCAAGAACAATTTCTAACAGAAGAGAAAGACTTCTTACAATTTTTATTATTCCTTTAATGAGTTGTAGTGCAAGACTTCCTGTTTATGTTTTACTGGTAGCATTCTTAACTCCTTCAGATAAGCCCTGGCTTGGTGGAATTATGTTAGCATCAATTTATGTTTTAAGTATTATAAGTTCTATTATTGTTGCATCAGTTATAAACAAATTCAGTAAAACACTTATTAAAGCAGATGATAACTCATCTTTTATTTTAGAACTGCCTGCATATAGAATTCCCAAACTTAAAGTAGTAATAAAAAATTCATACATAAACGCTTTGCACTACATAAAAAGAGCTGGACCAACAATACTTATACTATCTCTCATCATTTGGTTTCTGACTTATATGCCTAATCATTCACCCAATATCGATACAGCGGGATTGAATGAAGAAGAAATTATTCAATTAGAAAAATCTGAAAGACTTGCAACTTCTTATGCAGCAGAACTGGGTAAATTCATTCAGCCAATTATGACTCCATTAGGAATGGATTGGAGAATTGGCGTTTCACTTATTGCAGCATTTGCTGCCAGAGAAGTTTTTGTCAGTTCTCTTGCACTAATCTTCCGTGTTACTGATGATCAGAACATTCAATCATCATTATTAACAGCTATGCAAACTGCAACTAATCAAAATACCGGTGAACCGTTATTTACAACTGCTACTGTAATTGGATTGATTGTATTTTTTATTTTTGCTCTGCAGTGTATTTCAACACTAGCTGTTTCAAAGAAAGAAACTGGAAGTTGGAGAATTCCACTTTTGCAGTTGTTGATTTTTACTTCAACCGCTTATCTTTTAACCTTTATTACAGTGAATCTACTTCATCTGATTGGCATAAATTAGTTTGAAGAATTTATCTTGATAAAGGAATTTTACAGACTTATTTTTAAGTGAACTTAAAAAAATTAAAATGAAAAACGAAAAAGCTGAAGAGATTTTCAGAAAATTTCTTAAACAAGGAAAAAACAGAATAACACCCGAGCGTTTTGAGGTACTTGAGTACGCGCTTGAGCACGAAGGTCATTTTGGTGCTGATGATCTTTACATCAAAATGAAAAATGCAAAATCAAGGGTTTCAAGAGCTACGGTTTATAATACCCTTGAATTACTCGTCCAGTGTGAATTAATTTCTAAAAGAAATTTTGGTGATAACATTACACGATACGAAAGCAACTACAAAAAACAAACTCATGATCATCTTATCTGTGTTGATTGCGGAAAAATCGTTGAGTTTTCTGACCCGCGCATCAAAAAACTTCCTGAGCAAATTAGTGACGATCTTGGATTTGAATTCGACAGTTATTCTTTTAATATTTTTGCCCGATGTAAGAACAAAAAGAATTGTAAAAATCTTTAATCACACTCTAAAAGTTTCAAATGAAAAAAACTAAATATCCATTAAGCTGGTCAAAAAAAGATTTCTCAATAAAAATTTTCTGCTCCATTCCTAATATTGCAACAGGGATATTAATTCGTGCCGGTCAAGCTAATTTCGTAATTGATCCTGGTGACGGAATCCTTCGCGATTTAAATAAAGAATTAAGTGTTGAACAAATAAAATCGATTTCAGATGTATTTGTTACACACGGACATCACGACCATGTTGGAGGTGTTTGGTCTTTACTTACTTATCTTAGAGTGATGAACAAAAAAACTCCGCTTACAATTTACTACCCTAAAGGCTGCATCGAGATAGAACATATTTATAATGCGTTTCTAAAAGTTTATCAGGATTCACTTCCCTATCAGATTAAACTGAAAGAAATTGATGGCAACTCAACACTAACAAGCAAGAAAGTTAAAGTAAAACCATTCGAGGTGATTCATAAAGAAATACTAAACGATGGAAGAGGTAAACGACAAGTTCCTGCTTTGGGATATAATTTCATTTATAACAAAATGAAGATCTGTTATGGCGGTGATACTGCCTTTTGTGAAACTTTGGTTAAAAGTGCTAAAGGAGCTGACCTTGCCATTATTGAAGCCGGACACGGTGATGAAGAATCTGATGATATGCATATGTCATTCAAAGAAGCTAAATCAATTGGTGAATCTGCAAAAGAATATTTTTTAGTTCATGTTCCAGAATAATCAGGAGAATAAATGACAAGAATAATTTCAATTTCATTAATTTTATTTTTCATTCAGATTTCATTCGCTCAATCAGCAAGTGAGAAATATAAATTCGATGGCGAAAAAAGATTAAAAAATATTAAGATGTTAACTGAAGTTGGTGAAAATGCAGAAGCATATTTTTCTTTCGATGGGAAAAAACTGATATATCAATCAACCGATGATACATTAAAATGTGATCAGATATTTATAATGAATATTGATGGTTCTGATAAACATATGGTATCAACTGGTAAAGGCAGAACTACTTGTTCATATTTTTATCCAGATGGAGAAAAAATTCTTTATGCATCAACTCATCATTTTGATGATGATTGTCCTCCACCTCCGGATCGTTCCAAAGGTTATGTCTGGAAACTTTATGATTCATACGATATCTTTTTGGCAAATAAAGATGGTTCAGGTTTGGTGCAGTTGACTAATTCAGGCAAGTACGATGCAGAAGCAACAATTTCTCCTAAAGGAGATAAAATTGTTTTTACTTCCACCAGAGATGGAGATCCTGAACTTTATCTTATGGACTTAGATGGAAGTAATCAAACAAGATTAACTTTTGAGAAAGGTTACGATGGAGGAGCTTTTTTCTCTTATGACGGAAAGAAAATTGTTTTCAGAGCAAGCCGACCTAAAACTGAAAAGGAATTAGAAGATTATAACGAATTGGTAAATGAGGGTTTGGTCAGGCCAACCAATCTAGAAATTTTTGTAATGGATGCTGATGGGAAAAACATGAAACAGGTTACTAATCTTGGTAAAGCAAGTTTTGCTCCTTTCTTTCATCCAGATGGTAAGCGAATTATATTTTCTTCAAATTATGGAAGTGCAAATGGTCGTGATTTCAATTTGTTCATGATTAATATTGATGGAACTGGTTTAGAGCAAATAACCTTTAATCCCACATTCGATGGTTTTCCAATGTTTTCACCGGATGGGAAATATCTGGTTTTTGGTTCGAATAGATTTAACAAAAATCCAAATGATACAAACATTTTTATAGCTGAATGGGTAGAAGAATAATTAGGGAAATTCTTATGAAAAAAATATTTTTAATTTTTGTTTTTAGTTTTCAGTTAATTGCATTCACACAAACAATTGATTCGCCTGAAATTACTGCCGCTGAAATTTTTGAGCATATAAAATATCTTGCATCAGATGAACTTGAAGGAAGATTCACAGGAACAGAGCAATGTCGGATTGCAGCTGAATACATTGCGAAGGAATTTGAAAAAGCAGGACTCGAACCAGCTTTTAATGGAAGCTATTTTCAGGAATTCCCTTTCATATCAGATATTCAATTAGGGAAAAATTCCTTCGAGATAATATCAAAAGAAAAATTCTCACTCGAGGTTGAAAAAGATTTTATTCCGCTTCCCTTCAGCGACAATTTATCAGTCGAAGGTAAGCTTGTATTTGCAGGTTTTGGAATTTCATCCAAAGAAAATAATTATGATGATTACGAAGGATTAGATGTTAAAGGAAAAATTGTTGTTGTTTTCAGAAATCATCCTGAAATGAATTCACCTCATTCTCCTTTTGATCAATTAGCCGGTTTAAGATTTAAAGCTACAGTTGCAAGAGATAAAGGTGCTGCCGCAATTATCTTCGTAAATACTTCTGACAAAAAAGATGATGACAAACTTTACAAACTCGAATACGATGGTGCTGCAAAAATAAAAGGACTTTCAGTCATTCATCTGAAAAGAGATGTACTGCAAAAATTATTTGCACAAATGAAACTTGATATCGAAGGACTCGAAAAACAAATTGTTGATAACAAGAAACCAAACTCTTTTGAACTGAATGCATCAGCAAAACTTAATACTGAAGTTAAAGAAATCGAAAGCATAAGCTGGAATGTTGGCGGTTTGCTCAGAGGAACTGATAAAGAACTATCAAATGAATATGTTGCGATTGGCGGTCACTTCGATCATCTTGGTTGGGGAAAACAAAATTCTCTTTATCAGGGTGAACCGATGATTCACAATGGTGCAGATGATAATGCATCAGGTACAACAGGTGTTTTAGAGCTTTCAGAAAAATTTGCTTCAGAAAAAAATAATCTTAAAAGAAGTGTTTTGTTTTTTGCATTCAGTGGTGAAGAACTTGGTTTGTTGGGTTCAAATTATCTGGTTAATCATTTTCCTGTTCCAATTGAGAATGTTGTAACAATGATAAATATGGATATGATTGGAAGGCTAAAAGACAGCTCATTGATTGTTTATGGAACAGGAACATCTTCAAATTGGAAAACACTATTGAACGAAAAGAATTCTTACGGTTTCAAATTAACATTTAATGATGATGGATTTGGTCCGAGTGATCATTCTTCATTCTATGGTAAAAAAATTCCGGTTCTTTTCTTCTTCACAGGAACACATTCCGATTACCACAAACCAAGTGATGATTACGATAAAATTAATTCTGAAGGTCAGGAAAATATTTTAAAGTATATCCATTCAGTTGCAAGTGATATAATCAATAAAGATGTAAAACCAGATTATGTTGCCGTTGAAAGAAAAGATACAGGAAGAATGACTGGTTCAAGAGTTTGGGTTGGGACAATTCCGGATTTTGCCGGCGATGTTGATGGCTATAAACTTGGCGGAGTTACTGAAGGAAGTCCAGCCGCTTTAGCCGGACTTAAAGCAGGAGATATAATTACAAAATTCGGTGATAAAAAAATTTCTAACATTTACGATTTCACTTATGCGATTGGAAATTATAAACCCGGGGACAAAGTTAAAGTTGTTGTCAAAAGAGCTGAAGAAGAATTAGAAGTTGAACTTGAACTAAAAGCAAGATAAATTTTAAGCGGTAGCAATACCGCTTTTTTTATGATTTATATTCAGAGAGAAATAACACTTAAAAGTCGTTCAAAAGGTATTTACCTTATAACCTCAGAAATTTTATCAGAAATTCCTGAGATAAAATCCATTCGCATTGGAATTGCAAATATTTTTCTCAAACATACATCAGCTTCCCTTTCAATAAATGAAAATGCAAGTGCAGATGTGAGATATGATATGGAAAAATTTATTGACAGACTAATTCCGAATGAAAAATATTTTCAGCACAATTATGAAGGCGAAGATGATATGCCTGCGCACATTAAAACAAGTTTAATAGGCAATTCACTTATAATTCCTATTACTAATGGAAAATTTAACTTAGGAACATGGCAAGGAATTTATCTCTGTGAACACAGAGTTCGTCCACATCAAAGAAAATTAGTAATTACCTTAATTGGAAGTGAATAAATCTTAAAATAAACCTGAACGATTCTATATGATTAAAATTTTATTCGTGTGTATGGGAAATATCTGCCGCTCACCTGCTGCTGAAGGTGTTATGAAAGTATTTATAGATCAAAATGGAATGAAGAATAAATTCTTTATTGATTCAGCTGGTACAATTGATTATCACGAAGGCGAACTTCCCGATCCAAGAATGATTGAAGCTGCCTCTGAAAGAGGTTACAATTTAGATCATAAAGCTCGTCAGATAAGAAAAACTGATCTTGAAAATTTTGATTACATTATCACGATGGATGATGGAATTCATAAATCTGTGCTAAGACTTGACCCTCAGAAAAAATATCATCATAAAATTTTCAGGATGACAGATTTTCTGACTGCATTGAAATCTGATGAAATTCCTGATCCTTATTATGGTAATAAAAAAGATTTCGAATATACTTTAGATTTAATAGAAGATGCATCCAAAGGCTTATTAAACTATCTGCAAAAAGATTTATGATGGACGAAATCAAAAATAGAATTGAGAAGGAGTTGAACTGCCGAATAATATCTTCAAAAAGTGTTGGCGGCGGTTGCATCAATGATGCAGAAACGATTTTAACTAGTGATAACAGAAGTTTTTTTCTGAAGAAAAATTTTTCAACTCCTGATGATATGTTTTTCAAAGAAGCAAATGGATTGAGAGAATTGAGAAAAGCAAATGCAATCAGAGTCCCTGAAGTAATATTGGTTGACAAAAATTTTATTCTTCTTGAACAGATAAACTCAGGAAGAAAATCAAAAACATTTGATGAAGATTTTGGAAGAGCATTTGCAAAGCTTCATCAATTCACAGCTAAACACTTTGGATTTTACGAGGATAACTACATTGGCTCAACTCCACAAAAGAACATTCCTTCTGATGAAGAAAAAAATAATTGGATAAAATTCTATTTCAACAAAAGAATTCTTTTTCAATATAAATTACTTGAATCGAAAGGATATGCAGATAGTTCATTAAAAAAACGAGTTGCATCGCTTGAAAATAAGATTGAGGAAATTTTATCTGGAAGCCAAAATGTTCCTTCACTTCTTCACGGAGATTTATGGTCAGGTAACTATATGGTTGATAAATATGGCAATGCTTGCTTAATTGATCCAGCTGTTTACTATGGAAACAGAGAGGCTGATTTAGCAATGACAAAATTGTTTGGTGGATTTAATTCAGCTTTTTACAAATCCTACAATGAAGCTTTTCCTCTTCCTGATGGATACGAATATCGTGAAAATGTTTATAAGCTTTATCATATTATGAATCACTTGAATTTATTTGGCGGAGGTTACTATCATCAAACAATCTCACTGATGGATTATTACTTATGAAATTTACATTTCAAATAATTTTGCTTTTATCATTAACTCTATTTGCGCAAACTAAATCGGAAAAAATAATTATTGATTCCGATTTAACATTTGAAGAATCAATAGAAGGCATTTCAATTCCAGCATCAATAAAAAATAATCTTGTTCTAATTGAAGTTCAGTATTATTCTTTTGATGAGAAATTACATCAAGGACAATTGCTTGTCCATAAATCTGTTGTGAAAGATTTGAAAGAAATTTTTGAAATCATAAAAGAAATAAAATTTCCAATTGATAAAGCAGTACCAATAGTAAAATATGGTTGGAACGATGAATCATCGATGCTTGCAAACAACACAAGTTGTTTTAATTATAGAAAATTAAAAGGTGCAAATCTAATTTCTTATCATTCTAAAGGATTAGCGATTGATATCAATCCAATGCTTAATCCTCACATTAAAAACAATACGCCAATTCCTATCGGAGCTATTTACGATAAAACTAAGCCGGGTACTTTAACTGATTTATCTCCGGTAGTAAAAGAATTTAAAAAACGCGGATGGCATTGGGGCGGAAGCTGGCGCTCGTCAAAAGATTATCAGCATTTTGAAAAACGTACAAATTAAATTTTATCGAATAAGAATTTAATAAATGTTGGTGCACGCTTTGACCAGGCAATTTCATTATGTTCAGCTTTATCATCTTTGAACCAAAAAATATCTTCATTCAATTTATAACTTTTTTCTTGCAATACTTTCAGCATTTCATCAATACCAGATTGAAGTTCTGCTTCCAATCCGATTCCTCCATTATCAATATAAATTTTTAACGGTTTCTTCTTGCCTTCATATTTTTTAACAACGCTTACATAATCTACATTTCTGATTTTAAATGCCGGAGAAACGCAAATCATTCGAGAGAAAACCTCAGGATATTCCCAGCCAAGCATAAAAGAAATGAGTCCGCCCATTGATGAACCTCCGACAAAAGTATTATTTCTGTCAGTAAGGGTCTTATAGTTTGAATCAATAAATGGTTTTAGTTCACTTACAATAAACTTCATATATTTTTCACCTTCATCCGTGTTGGAGTACTCATAAAATCTTCTGCCTGAATTATAAATTCCAACTACAATCAAAGATGGAATTTCTTCCAAAGAAATTAAACTGTCAGTGATCTCATCAATCCGCCAATCATAGCCAAGTGAGGATGTAGCAGGATTAAATATATTTTGTCCATCGTGCATGTAAAGAACGGGAAATCTTTTTGAATCAGATGAATCATAATCTGGTGGAAGCCATATTATAATATCCCTGCTCTGGACAAACTTGGATTCAAAATTTTTTAAATGAACATATTTACCAGTAATTGAATCCGGAATATTTATTTTGAATTCATCCTTCCAATATTTGATAATAAATTTTAGTGTAGTATCAGATGTAACATTCAAATTATGATTGCCAGGAACAGTTTTATTATCATTCAGTGCTTCTTTACTCCAATCACCTTTTGTGAATTTGAATTCGATAAATTCACCTTTTTTGAAAGTGAATGTCTTCGTCCAACTAAGAGAATCAATTTTATCAAGCATTATTAATCCAGGATTCCATTCACCCAACTGCGAAGAATTTCCTGATATAAAAACTTTTTCATTCTCTTTAACTGAATGTGCCTGAACATTGATTGTAACCCTAACCTGAGCTAAACTCTGAAATAAGAGTAAAGTTGTTAGTAAAAATGTAAATGTTAATTTTCGCATAGTAATAATATTTTTATTTCGAAATATAAAAAGAGAAAGCTCAATTAGAATGAGGAATTTATTTGTTTTGATATCAATCATAGTTTTAATCACTTCGTGTGTTGAAAGATTGAATTTTGATGATACAGATGGAGCTCCTCCAATTACCGGATTGTTCACTGAAATTGGTGGACGAATTTCCGGTAAGCTCACCAGAGCTGATTCACCTTATCTGATAAAAGATGATTTAACGATTGAGTCAACTGATACTTTGTTAATTGAACCAGATGTAGAATTATATTTTGATGATGGTAAAAAGTTAATTGTAAAAGGAACACTATTTTCAAAAGGAACAAGATATCGCCCGATTCTTTATACAGCTTACAATAAATATTGGGAAGGTATAAAGTTTCTTTACTCGTCTAACAATTCAGTTCTTCAATTTTGTATAATTGAAAAAATTTTATTTGAGAAACAGGATGGAACCGGTTATTCAGCAATTTCTTTTCTTGGTTCTAATGCTGAGTTAAAGAATAATCTCATAACAAATAACAAATCAAAAATTGGCGGAGCAATTGCTCTTCGGAGTTCTGAAGTTACAATTTACAATAACATTTTCACTAATAACTCATCGCAATTACAAGGCGGAACAATCCATTCAGTAAATTCGAATCTGAAAATTATCAACTCAGTCTTTTATAAAAACTTTAGCTCACTTGAAGGCGCAGCAATTTATGTTGATTTACCTGTGAGAACAGAAATTCAGAACAATATTTTTTATAAAAATAATTCACAAATTGGTAATCGTGATTTGTATTTCGCATTTGATGATTCAACAAACCTGATTGAACAATATAATTTTTTCGGCAATGAAGATAATGATCCAATGTTTTTGTATGAAGATGATTTCAGACTTTACTATTTATCACCTTGCAAAGATGCTGGCAATCCGGATCCAATTTTCAATGATGTAGACGGTTCAAGAAATGATCAGGGCGCTTATGGCGGTCCTTTCGGAGGATGGTAAAATGTTATTAAAATTCTTAGATGATAAGTACTCAATAAGAGATTTCAATTTTGATGATGTAGAAGCTTTAGTTAAGTATGCGAACAATTATAATATTTTCAAATGGGTTAAAGATAATTTCCCTTATCCTTACACTGAAAAAGATGCTGAGTTATGGATTTCTGTTTCAAGAAATACAAATGATGGACTTAATTATGCAATTGCAAATGAGAAAGAATTAATTGGAGGAATCGGAGTAAAATTTAAGGAGGATGTTTACCGATTTTCTTGGGAACTTGGCTACTGGCTTGGTGAACCATTCTGGAATAAAGGGATTATCACTGAAGCTGTAAAAGTTTTCACTAAATATTTGTTTGAAAATTACAACATCAAATCAATAATAGCGAATGTTTATGAAGGCAATAAAGCATCAATGAAAGTATTAAGCAATGCAGGATACAAACTTGATGGAGTAATCAGAAAAGCAGTATTCAAAGAAAAGCTGTTTAAAGATTTATATGTTTATTCAATCTTGAGAGAAGAAGTAATCAATAAATAAAACTATGATAGAATCTTTATCACATCATTGAGTAAATTATAAGCCAAATCATAGGCTTGCCGACAAATTTTTTCGTCAGGATAGAAATATGGAAGAACACTGGAAACAGGATACTTTGATGGAAGATAGATACTGTCAAAGAAATCACAATCATCATCAGTTAAGCTAATTAAAATACCAAATCCCGAAAGTATTTGTTTTAATTCAAGTATACTGTGTGTTTTCTTGAATGGAATATCTTTTTCAATCATTAATGATTTTAATGTTTTCTCCACAGATTGCTGAATATTCTGTAAGCAAGCATTAAATAGTTTGCTTTCAAGAAGGACTTTGGATGCTTCGAGATTTTCCTTAGAATATTCTAACCAATTTTTAGTTTCCTCTTTCAAAAATCACATCTCCCTTTTGGATTTCTTTAAGGAAAAAATTTTCTTCCAAAATATTTTTCATTGGGAAAACATCTATCGGATAGTTTTTAGACAGCTTACGTAACAACTTTCTATACTTTAATGCTAATGAAATATAATTTTCAGAACTCTTTTGTAGAATTGCTATATCAATATCATTTGGATGATCTGAGTTAAGAATCGAACCGAACAGAATAATTTTTTCAATTTCCTGTTCGTTCTTCAAAGCATTTATTATTTCGTTAATAATTTCTTTTTTGTTCATGTCAATAAATTAAAGATTTAAAATTTACTACGATAAAATTAAAAACAATTTATTACAGATACCTGTCAAGTTTAAATTTCTCACCAAGATAAAGTTTTCTGACTTCTTCGTCATTCGCAAGATCGAGTGCATTACCCTGTTTGAATATTATTCCGTTTATCAGAATGTAGGCATTATCAACTATGCTCAATGTTTCGTGCACATTGTGATCTGTAATCAAAACTCCTATTCCACGGTTTTTAAGATTTGCTACGATGTTCATAATATCTTCAACTGCAATCGGATCAACTCCTGCAAATGGTTCATCAAGTAAAATAAAACTTGGATCTGTCGCAAGAGCGCGGGCAATTTCAGTTCGTCGTCTTTCACCTCCGCTAAGTTGAAATCCCATACTTTTCCTGATGTGTGCAATTGATAATTCTTCCAAAAGCTTTTCACATTTTTCTCGCTGCTCTTTGTAAGATAGATTTGTCATTTCAAGAACTGCTAATAGATTTTCTTCAACAGTCAATCTTCTGAAAATTGATGCTTCTTGCGGAAGATAACCAATTCCTAATCTGGCTCTTTTATACATTGGAATTTTTGTAATCTCAGTATCATCCAGAAAAACTTTCCCTGATTCTGGTTTAATCATTCCGGTAATCATATAGAAAGTTGTCGTTTTACCTGCTCCATTAGGACCAAGTAAACCAACAATTTCACCTTTTGAAACTTTAACAGATGCTTTGTTTACTACGGTTCTCTTCTTATAAATCTTAACAAGATTTTCGCTTCTTAATGTAGTTGCCATTTTATCCTGTGTAGTTGATCATACATTTTTTGTTTATCTGGTCTTCCATTTATAAAAATAAATTTGGGCAGCAGATAAGATTTTTCATTTCCATTAACTTGTTGTTCCGGGTAATATTCACTTCCGGGACTTCCATATAATTTGACTTCGCTTACTTCATTATCTTCAAATAAAATCACAGCATCCTTGGAATTAGCTTTCATCAAACCATTTGGTTGTTCTTCTTCGTAAAGATAATAAATCGAATATACATTGCCGAAGAATTCTGCTCTCTGAATTTTATTATCTTCAAAAAACATTTTTATACTGGATGCTGATGATTGATCAAATCTTTGATTAAAATTTTTATTCTGTGAAACCATAAATGCATTTCCATCAACATCAAGTTCTCGGATTCTTTTATCTTCAATATAAATTGTTATCGAATCTCCAGTCAATTGTGAATTGTCATACCATAAAACAGGTTGATTATGTTCATCACTTATTTTTTGTGTGATAATTTTTTCTTCATCTTTAAGATATACAGTCAAATCATTTTTTGATGAAAACAAATCACGGATAATTATTACTGAATCAGTTGCAATAAATTTCTGCACCGGTTCACGATAAACTTCCATTATTTTACACTGAATAAAAAGTGTATCAAGTCGGATAGTTTCAAATCCAAGTGAATCAGTTGATTTGCTGGTATCAACCTGAACAAGCATCGGCAGTTTATCAATTATTGTGTATTTATTCTGCCGGTAATCTTCAAGATGTTCACCGAATACAAGCGAATTATTTTCATTGTTTTTTATTACAACATTTCCCGAAGCGAAAGTAATTTGTGTTTTTCTGAAATGATCAACCGTATCTGCAAAAATTGTATTGACAGAATCAACAATTTTAACATTATTAGTTGCTATTGCACGATCTTCGTTTCTTAAATAAGTGAGCTGTTGGGATGTAAGTGTTGATGTGGTATCAAACAATTTAACATTTGATTGAAACACTGCTCTGTTCTCATCAAAAAAATATTCGCCATTATCTGCGGTTAATATGACTTTTTTATCATTAAGAATAACTCCTGAGTTGCTCGAAGTTTTTCTGAGATTACCGTAATAAAATCCTCTTTCAGTTTTAATTGTTAATGTATCCTGAGTTGCAACAACATCTCCAATTAGCTCGGCATCATTTCTTGAGAGATACTGAATTGCTTTTCTGCAAGTTATTCTTACATTGCCCTGAGTGAGAATAACATTTCCGCTTACTTCACGAATTGATTCTCCATTCACAACTCTTCCAATCAGACTATCGCCAATAACAACAATCATCTCCTTTTGTTGTGAAAAAGAAAGCATTGATAAAAGCAGAAATATCATTAACAAATATTTAATCACAGAGTATCTCTTCGTGTTATGTAAGTGATATTATAGATAACATAATTTTTCAGATTCTGGTCAGACTCGAATCCATAACCCTGAATTTTTTCTTTTGGCGAAAGAATTGTGACAAACTTGTCAGATACTATTTTTTTATCTTTATTTCGCCACATCATTTCTTCTGTTGTTATGATAACACTGTCACTTTCAGCAACAACACTATCAATTGCAAAAAGATCATTTGTAAGATCATCAACTCTTCCTCGCTTTGAAGTAAGTGTAGTTGTCTTCCTTTCATTCATATCATAAAAGTCAATCTTAATTGAGCTGTCGAGAAGTGTTTCATGCTTTTCAGGATAAATTCTTATATGGCCTGCATAAAGTATAGCACGAATTTTACCTGAATCAGAAAAAGTAACAACTGAGTTCCAGCTTTCCTGCGCTGGAATATCTTTATCAAGAAAAGATCGGTCAATTGGTGGCTTTACTCTTTCACCTGAACAACTAACAAAAAATATTATTAAAACTATTAGAATGAATTTCATCTTGATTGCAAACCAAGATTTATTAAATCGTGAAGATGAATGATTCCAATAGGACGATGATCATCATCAATTACAATGAGACTTGTAATTTTATAATTTTCCATCTGTTGCAATGCATAGGAAGCAAGAAATTCCTGCTTGATGACTTTTGGATTCTTAGTCATTACATCTATTGCACGAAGATTTTTTATCTCCATTGTTTTTTCCAACAATCGTCTCAAATCTCCATCAGTTATGATTCCTGTTAAAATTCCTTCATCATTAACGACACTTGTAGTTCCCAATCTTTTACTTGTGATTTCTATTATCACATCTTTCAATGATGTATTTTCTTTAACCTTTGGAACTCTTTCACCTGTAATCATTATTTCTTTTATCTTAAGTGATAATCTTTTTCCAAGACTTCCACCTGGATGAAGCATTGCAAAATCTTCCTGAGTAAAATTTCTTTTGTGCAAAAGTGCAACTGAGAGAGCGTCGCCCATTGCGAGCGTAGCTGTTGTTGATGCAGTTGGAGCTAAATCATAAGGACAAGCTTCTTCTTTAACGGCAATGCTTATGTAAATGTCACATTCTTTTGCAAGTCGTGAATTTCTGTTGCCACACATTGCAATCAATTTTACACCAAGCCGTTTAAACATTGGAATCAGATTTATTATTTCTTCACTCTCACCGCTTTTTGAAATCAGGATTACTACATCCTCACTCCGAACCATTCCTAAATCGCCGTGAAGTGCATCAGTTGGATGAAGATAAATTGAAGCAGTGCCGGTTGAGTTAAGAGTTGCAACAATTTTTCTTGCTATCAAACCTGATTTTCCCATTCCTGTTAAAACAACTCTGCCTTTACATTGATACATCGTTTCCACTGCTTGTACAAACTGTTCATCAATCCCCGAAGCTAAGTTTGCAACTGCTTCTGATTCAATTCTGATAACTTCTTTTCCCCTGCTGATAATTTCGTCGTTACTCAATTTATTTTCTCCTGAAAAAACTAAAAAAAGATTTTTTCTTTTTTGGTTCAGTTAATAATCTATCAATTAAATAATCGAAATTAAACCTTCTTTTATACTTGCAATACATAAGGAATGCAAGAACAATTTCTGCTTCGCTGAATGTATCGAGCTCTTCAAATAATTTGTTAGGCTTCTGATAAAATTCTTTTCTGGTTTCGCGTTTCAATCTTAAAAGTTCATTATAAAAATTACTGACAGGAATCGGATAATTTATACCGCTGCTTTTTTCATAGAGCCATATTTTATGATCAGTCGGTGCGATCGCTAAAATATAATTCATCCCATCAATTGAGAATAATTTTACTTTGCTGCCGTCAGGCGATTTTTTACCAGGAATCCAATCTGATAAAGTTACAACTCTTTCAACTTTATAAATTTCATTTTCATCAGGATAAGGTGAAATTGAATATTCAATTTTATTATCCTGAATTTCGTTTATTGAAATTTCGAAAGTTGCTTTGTCTGTTGTTACGATTCCGCTTGTAAGAATAGGTGAAGAAGAAATTTCCAATTCAATTTCATCACCAACATTTCCGAGAAAATAATTTCCTTCACCAAATCTTCCTTCGCCGAGAACGAAGAATTCACGAATCAGTTTGCGGTACTTTGCATAACCTGACTTATTCTCCGGCAGAAGCAGCAAAAGCAAATTCATTTCTGCATCATTAAGTTTTCTCGGAAACTCTTTCAACTTTAATTTTTCACTGATTTTATTACTGAATCAATTTTTTTTATTTCAATAAGAAGTTCTTCAAGCTTAGAAAGTGGTAATTGACTTGCAGCATCACTCAATGCTTTAGAAGGCTCAGGGTGAACTTCAAGGAACAAAGCATCAATTCCAACTGCTGCAGCAGCTCTTGCAAGAGGTTTTATGAATTTTGGCTGTCCACCACTTACATTACTATTGCTTGGAAGTTGGACAGAATGAGTTGCATCCATCACAACCGGAAAACCAAGCTCACGCATAATAACAAGTGAACGCATATCAACAACAAGATTATGATAACCAAAAGTTGTTCCGCGTTCAGTTAAAAGAATTTTTTTATTACCTGTTGATGCAACTTTATCTGCAGCGTGTTTCATATCTTCCGGCGCGAGAAATTGACCTTTTTTAATATTCACAACCAATCCTGATTTACCTGCTGCAAGCAACAACTCTGTTTGTCGGCATAAGAAAGCTGGAATCTGAATTACATCAACTGCATCAATAACCTTTTCGATATCTGACTCAGAATGAATATCGGTAAGAACAGGAATGTTTAATTCATCTCTGACTTTTTTCAAAATAGCGATTGCCTTCTCATCACCAATTCCTGAAAATGAATTAATGTTGGTACGATTAGCTTTTTTGAAACTTGATTTGAAGATAAAAGGAATATTATGCCTTTGAGTAATCTCTAAAATTTTCTTTGCTGTTGAAATTATTAATTCTTCACTTTCAACAACGCAAGGTCCGGCAATAAGAGCAAAAGGAAGATTATCGCCTACTTTTATGTTTCTGATTTCTACTACCATTTTTCTTAAATTGTTTTGTGTGAAAATAAAAAAAATGAAACTGGGAATGAAGTATCAGAATCAGCATTTTGCTTCAATTAAAGTGATTTTGTTTATCAACTTTATCTTGTGTTATTTTTCACCGCAGGATTTTTCAAATTTTCAGAGGTGAGATGAAAAACAACGATCGCCAAATTCAAATCATTAAAGCAGCAGATAAAAGATTTGCCCGCCACGGTTTTCATAAAACAAATATGGATGAAATTGCCCGCGATATCAGAATCGGGAAACCAACTTTATACTATTACTTCGAATCCAAAGATGCATTGTATATTGAAGTAATTAAGTGGGAATTTGAAAATTATCTTGAAAGTGTAAATCAGATTTTTGCAAATGAGGAATTGACTATTCCCAAAAGACTCGAAGAATATTTCCTCAGAAAAGACAATGTAAGAAATGACTTCAAATTAATTTTTGAAATTATCGTTCAGTTTATTTCTGAAAGAACTACTGAACCAGAAACAGAGTTGCTGAAAGAATATTTAACCAAAGAAGAAGAACTTATTAAAAAAATTCTAAATGCATATTATAAAGACAAAATAAAAGCTGTAAGTAAAGCACTTCCCTATTCATTTGTTATGATTAGCTGGATGATTGTAGTTGGTAAGAAAATGAGCAGCCAATTATCAGTTGATAAGGAATTTTTATCGAACGAGAAAATTCAACAGCTTATTGAAGCCCTGTTAGATTAATCAGAATCATCATCAGCTTCTTCTTCTCCAAAAATATACTTTTCATATTTATGTTTTATTAGTTGTGCCTCAACTATAAAGAAAACATCCTCAGCTATATTAGTTGAATGGTCTGCAACTCTTTCAAGTTCACGGGAAATTACAAGCAAAGCAACAGCAGCTTCAATGTTATCTGGACTTTCTTTCATTATTGCTTTAAGAATGCTATGATTCTCAGCATTTAACTTATCAACCTGATCATCTGAGATAATAACTTTCTTTGCAAGCTCAGCATTTCCGTTTATGTAAGCGTCAATTGCATTCTTAAGCATCTCTTTTGTAAGAGAAAACATTTCAGGAAGTTTGGTTCTATTGTAGAAATCAGGTTTGTTTTTAATCACTAAAATATTTTCAACAATATTAACTGAAATATCTCCAATCCGTTCGAGGTCTGTATTTAATGTCATCGAAGACATAATCAACCTTAAATCCATTGCGACCGGTTGTGAAAGAGCAAAAATTTTCTGACAAATTTTTTCAATCTTTAAATCATACTTATCAACTTTCACATCTCTTTCAATAACCAGTTTGGCAATATCAAGATTTTCTTCTTCAACAGCTTTAACAGCCAGCTGAAATTGCTCATCAACCAAACTGCACATTTTCAGAATTCTTGTTTTTAATTTTTCTAAATGTTCATCTAATAATCTTTGCATTTCTCTCTCCTTGAAAAATAAATTGTAAACTATTAACCAAATCTTCCGGTGATATAATCTTCTGTCTGTTTGTTGGAAGGTTTGGTAAATATTTTAGAAGTTTTATCAAACTCGATCAGACTGCCAAGATAGAAGAATGCAGTAAAATCACTAACTCTGGCTGCCTGTTGAAGATTGTGAGTTACAATTACAATAGTGTAATCTTCTCTGAGTTGGTGAATCAACTCTTCAATTTTCGCAGTTGAGATTGGATCAAGAGCACTCGCAGGTTCATCCATTAACAATATTTCCGGTTCAATTGCTAAAGCTCGTGCAATACATAGTCTTTGCTGCTGTCCTCCGGAAAGACCAAGTGCCGATTCATTCAAACGATCTTTAACTTCATCCCAAAGAGCGGCTTGCTTTAAGCTGCGCTCAACAATTTCATCAAGTTCATTTTTTGATTTCTTGCCAAGTCCACCAATCCGAAGACCAAAAGCTACATTTTCATAAATTGACTTTGGGAATGGATTTGATTTCTGGAAAATCATTCCAACTCTTTTGCGAAGTTCAACTACATCAATTCCGGATTTATAAATATCCTGTCCATCAATAATAATTTCGCCATCAACACGAACATCATCAATCAAATCGTTCATTCTGTTTAATGTTCTCAGAAAAGTTGATTTACCACAACCGGAAGGACCAATCAATGCAGTTACGTTATTTGGCGGAATTCTCATGTTAATATTTTTGAGAGCTATAGCATCACCATAATAAAAGTTAAGATTCTTAACTTCAATTTTGCACTTTCCTGATTGTGATGTTTTTTGCTTTTCTGTTTGCTGTGTTGGTTCCACAATATGTTCTTTCATAATCTCATATACTAAAATGTTGATGACTTATATTTTTTCCTAAGATTAGCACGAATAATCATTGCTGTAATATTCAAAAGAACTACAATCAAAATTAATAATAAAGTTGTTGTATAAACCATAGGCATTGCTGCTTCAATATTCGGAGATTGAAAACCCACATCATAGATATGAAAACCAAGATGCATAAATTTTCTATCAAGATGGAAGAAAGGAAAATATGAATCGAATGGCAATGAAGGCGCAAGCTTAACAACACCAGTAATCATTAAAGGAGCAACTTCACCTGCAGCACGAGCCATAGCTAAGATAAGTCCGGTTAAAATTCCGGGCATTGCAGCAGGAAGAATAATTCTGCGAACAACTTGCCATTTTGTTGCACCCAATGCCAGAGCAGCTTCACGCATTCCTCTTGGAATCTGAGTTAAAGCTTCTTCAGTAGCAACGATAACAACTGGCATAGTTAGTAAGGCTAATGTTAATGATGCCCAAAGAATTCCACCAGTTCCCCAGGTTGGTGTTGGTAACCTTTCCGGAAAGAAAAGCTGGTCAATTGTTCCTCCGATAAAGTATATGAAGAAGCCAAGTCCGAAAACTCCAAACACGATTGAAGGAACTCCTGCAAGATTATTTACAGCAATTCTTACTGCTCTGACCAAAGGACCTTGCCTTGCATACTCACGAAGATAAAGTGCAGCAAGAACTCCGAAAGGAACAGTGAAAATACTCATCAGCAGAACCATCATAACTGTTCCAAAGATTGCAGGAAAAACTCCGCCTTCAGTATTTGACTCACGAGGATCATCAAAAATGAACTCGCGGATTTTTGTGAATGTAAAACCAAGCTTGCTCAATATTGACATATTATTCGGTTGATAAACTCTTACAATATTTATCATAGGAATAGTTTTACCTCTTCCATTAACATCTTCGCAATAAACAGCATATCTGTTTGCAAGCTGGTTTAAAGAATCAACTCTAGTTTTTAATAACTCGTACTTTTTATTTTCTTTTGCGATTTCAGCTTCACGCTTTGAAATATCAGTTTTATTCTTTTCAGAATTTTTGCCAAGATATTTAATCTTCTTTATCTCAAGCCGGATATTTTCAATATTGTAATTAATTCTTCCTATCTGAGATTTTTCAATATCTTTAATTTCGTCTCTGATTGCTGAAGTGATTTTCAGATATGAATTAATTTTGGCAGAAGTATTTACCTCTCCACTTACTTCAACATTACCATCAACTATAATTTCTTTTACAAAGCCATAAAAATTTCCAAACTCCATTCTTTCGATTGTTGAAGCAAACTGAGGAATTTCTTTCTTCAGAATTTCTCTTTCATCAATCCACTGAAAATCAAAACCGTATAAATCACGATTACCGATTTTCATTTGCATTCTAAGCAATCCTTTGTTCCATAGAGTGTCCGGCAGATTGAGATTTGGAATCGGTTCTTCTTTAACTACTTCACCAAGTTGTTTACTTCCATCTGTTCTGGTAATCTGCACAAGTTCAGAAGCCCAGAAATAATCTTTACCATTTACAACAATGAGAAGCAAAAGTCCTGAAATCATAATCAGACTTAAGCCAAGTCCCATTCCTGTAAACCAAATAAAAATTTCTCCGGATCTAAAATATTTTTTCATATCTGTAATTAAAGTTCAGCGTATTTTTTTCTTAATCTTTGTCTTACAATTTCAGCAACTGTATTTACGATGAAAGTCAGAATAAACAAAAGCGTTGCTGCTAAGAATAAAACTCTGTACAAAGTTCCCTGATACGGAGCTTCGGGAATTTCAACAGCTATGTTTGCAGATAATGTTCTCATTCCATTAAAAGGACTGAATGAAAGAATTGGTGTATTGCCTGTTGCCATCAATACAATCATTGTTTCACCAACTGCTCTTCCGAAGCCAATCATTATTGCAGAAAAAATTCCCGGGCTTGCTGAAGGTAATACGATTCTTGTCGCAGTTTCCCACTTGGTTGCACCAAGCGCTAATGATGCAGAAGTCAAACTCGCTGGAACACTTGAAAGAGCATCTTCACAAATAGTAAAGATGATTGGTATTACTGCAAATCCCATCGCAAATCCAACTACGATACTGTTTCTCTGATCATATTGTTCGTTCAGTGTGTTCATCAGCCAGGTTCTGTAATCACCCCCTAAAACATAATACTCGAAAATCGGTCCAAGCCATTGAGCGATGTAAAACGCAAGTATGATAAGAGGAATAATGAAAAATAATTCATAACCGGGTTTAAGTTTATATCTTATTCTTGCAGGAATTTTTTTCCAGACTGATGCACCAATTGCAATAACAATTGGTACAATAATGAACATAAGGAATACGCCTGGCAAAATTCTTTCAAGTAATGGGGCTAACCATAATCCAGCAAGAAAACCAATTACAACACTCGGCAAAGCAGCCATTACTTCAACTGTGGGTTTTATATAATTCCTGATTTTAGGATGAGAGAATTGAGATGTATAAAGAGCACCGAACAATGCAAGCGGAATTGCAAATAACATCGCATAAAAAGTTCCTTTTAATGTTCCGATGATTAAAGGAACTAAGCTAAACTTCGGTTCGAAATCATCTGTTCCACCAGTTGATTGCCAAACATATTCTGGTTTTGCATAACCTTCGTACCAGACTTTTCCGAACAAAGTTTTTAATGTTATTTCAGGGTGAGGACTTTTTATATCGAAAGTAACGATTGTTCCATCTTCATATAGTACAATTGCACCATCACCTTTTGGTGAGAATGTGATGTCTCTTACAGGAAGTTCTTTCCCGCTCAATTCTAATAAAGTTCTTTCACTCGTCAGATGTTCAAGAAATATTTTTCCTTTTGAATCTCCTGTAATAAAACTTTTATTTCTTAATGAAGTTGCAACCGCTGTAACTGCTGCCTGATGTGAATCGAATGTGTGAGGATTAACCAGCTTCCAACCGTAATCAGTTTTTTCATCAAGCACACGCATCCACGATGTAACATTACCATCAGCATCTCCGACGATAAGTGACTGATCGCCAATAATAAAACCAAGTGAAGTTATTGCACTTTTACCAGATGGTGTTGGATTGATTTTCTGAATGAGTTGAGGATTGTTTTTATCTTTCAGAGAGATATAATAAAGCCAGCCATTATTTGTCCCTATCATCAGCTTTTCGCAAAAGTTATCAAGTTCAATTGCTGAAATCGGATATTCAATAAATTTTGTTAAGTCGTTATAATAAATCTTTTCTTCTGATTCAGAAAAAAGTGATGATGATTTTTCCGAGCTGTATTGTAAAAGTCTATTGTCTGATGTTAAAGCAACAAGAGTAAACTCATTATTTGAATTTTTTCTATAAACTAATTTATTTATTGGTTTTTGAAGTGAATCAATTTTCACTTTTGAACTTAGCAAAAACTCAGGAGTGATTTCTCTTTTATCCTCTTCTACAAAATTTACTGCGAACTTAACCTGGCCGAGAATTACATTTCCTTTATTCGTTCCTAAGGAAATTAAATTTCTGAAAGGAGATTTTGAAGTGGATGTAATAACTTCATCAGAGGTTGAATCAACTTTTAACGACTTAATAATTTTTTTTGATGCGAGACTTATGAAATCAACTGTTGCTGAATCAGTAAAAGTGTATAAGATTTCCTGATATTCATCAACACCAATCAGCAAAGGTTTTTTAGTCTGAAGAATTTCTTTAGCATCAATTTTATCCTTAGTATTTCCTTTGGCACCGAACCATAAAGGTAATGCTTCCCATAAAACAAAAACGAGAATTGCAACAACCGATAAGATTGTTGCAATTCCACCAAGATAAATAATTACTTTAGCTGTTTTATCAAAGAATAAAGCTTTCTTGTGCGGCTTTGATTCTTTAATGGAGTTATTTTTTTTCTCAGCGTTCAGATAAAAACCTTTTTTGTTTATTCAAGCTTCGAAAGTTCTTTTTTAACTAACTCACTAGTAAGTGGAAGATATCCGTCTTTTACAACTACTTCCTGTCCTTCATAGCTTAAAACAAATTTAAGAAATTCTTTTAACAAAGGATCAAGTGGTTTATTAGGAGCTTTGTTAATATAAATATTCAAATAACGACTAAGAGGATATTTCCCATTCAAACAATTTTCATAATCAGGTGCGTGAAATTCATCATTTTCAGATTTTGCGAGAGGCAAAGCAATAACCCCTGAAGTGCGGTAACCAATTCCTGAATATCCTATTCCGTATCTGTCTTCAGTTACGCCTTGAACAACAGAAGCACTTCCCGGCTGTTCTTTAACCTGATCTTTGAAATCACCTTTAAACAATGCGTGTTCTTTGAAGTAACCATAAGTTCCTGAAGCAGAATTTCTTCCGTAGAGACTGATGCCTCTGTTCGTCCAATCACCTGTTAAACCTAAATCACCCCATTTGGCGATGTCAGTTTTATATCCACCTCTTCTGGTTTTGGAAAATATTGCATCAACCTGAGGAAGAGTTAATCCTTTAAGCGGATTATCTTTATTTACATAAACGGCAAGAGCATCAATTGCTACACGGATTTCTGTTGGTTTATAACCAAACTTCTTTTCGAATGCGTCAATTTCTTCCTGTTTCATATCACGTGACATTGGACCAAGCTGAGCTGTTCCACTAATTAAAGCTGGTGGTGCTGTGCTTGAACCTTTTCCTTCAACCTGAATATTTACATTCGGATAATATTTTTTGAAACCTTCGAGCCAAAGAGTTAAAAGATTGTTCATTGTATCAGAACCAATGCTCGATAGATTTCCTGAAATTCCAGCAACTTTGGTATAATGTGGAATATTCGGATCAACTTTTACAGCAGTTGCATCTGCTGATTCAGTCTTCTGAGTTGATTCGATTGCTGATTGTTCTTGTTGTGTGTTCTGTTGTGGAGTTGTATCATCTTTTTTCTCACCACAACTAACAAGCATCAGTGCAGTTGTGATAGATAAAAATAGTACAAAAAACAGATTTTTATAATTAAGCATAATCTCTCCTAAAAAATGTGTCTTCAAAATTATAAAAGAAAATCTTCTTTTACGGAAAAGTTATGTTAAGAAATTGTTAAATATTCGGAATATTAATCAAAATTAAAGGATTTAATGCATTTTGAACAAATTATTTATTGTTCATTAAGAATGCTTTCTATATTTTTTCAGTGTCATTTTATTCAAAAAAATGGTTGAAATATGATTCTTCAGACAGTTTTTCAAACTTGGCTGCCATTTATTTATCTATATGGAGTTGGAGGAATTTTCTTTTTCACCGGAATGTATATTATTATTAAAAGCGGTGCGTTAAATACTCAAAGAAAACACCATAGATGGTGGATAAAAGTTTTGTTCGGAGGATATTTTTTCTTCTTGTTCCTTCATGCATTTCTCATAATTTCTGCATTGTACTTATGATTATTAAGTATTTTTTTATAAACAAAAAAATCAGCTAATAAAATATGCCATCATTTTATAATACCTGGTTGCCATTTATTTATCTCTATGGAGTTGGAGGAATATTTTTTATAAGCGGTTTAATCATTGTTAAAAAAGCCGGTGCATATAATCCTTCAATTAAAAGACATCGTTATTGGTGGAAAATAACAATTGCAGGTTTTTTCTACTTTATGCTAATTCACGCTGCACTTATTCTTGCGGCACTTTATCTTTAACAATAAAAATTTTGAAATATGGAAGTTCATCACAGCTTAGGTACTTCGACTGATTGGATCGTAATGGTAGTTTATTTTATAGCCATTATGGCTTTCGGTTCTTACTTTTCTAAATATAATAGAACTACTACAGACTTTTTCTTTGGTGGAAGAAGATTTGCCTGGTGGCTGATTGCAATGAGTATCGTCGCAACCGGTGTCGGAAGCCATAGTTTTATTAAATATTCTGCCAAAGGATTTGAAGCCGGATTTTCTTCAACGATGACTTATATGAACGACTGGTTCTTCGTTCCATTTTTTATTTTTGGCTGGCTTCCGATTATTGTCTATACAAAAATCAGATCAATTCCAGAATACTTTGAAAAAAGATTCAGCGTTCTTACAAGATTTCTTGCAACAGTTCTTCTTCTTTTTTATATGATAGGATATGTTGGGATTGGATTTTTAACTATGGGAAAAGCAATCCTTCCATTGCTTCCACCTGAGTTTACTTTATTTGGAATGCACTTCGAAATTACTTTAATGGGACTAATTGTGGTAATCGCTTTGATCGTTGGAATTTACATTACTTATGGTGGACAAACAGCTGTTATATTTACAGATCTTGCTCAAGGTTTTATATTAATTTTTTCAGGTTTGTTAGTTTTCGTTTTAGGACTGGATTATTTAGGTGGATTTAAAGTTTTCTGGGATTTATTACCAACAGAATGGAAACTTCCTTTAGCCCATTTTAATCATCCACCAGGATTTAATTTTGTCGGAATATTCTGGCAGGATGGTGTAGCCGGTTCAGTTGGATTTTTATTTATGAATATGGGATTGGTAATGAGGTTTATGGCTTGTAAAAGTGTTGATGAAGGAAGAAAAGCAGCAACTTTTAATATCCTGTTTATGCTTCCTATTTCTGCGATTGTAGTTGGCAACGCTGGTTGGATTGGAAAGGCAATTTCTGTTGCTTATCCATCAGTAATTCCTCCAAATACAAATCCTGATTCAA
>Ga0272446_1001692_pt1 | contig 31532 bp, 26 predicted proteins | sample YNPCB0061_FD_194587 | JGI IMG/M metagenome (GOLD analysis project Ga0272446, IMG submission 194587) | Hot spring microbial mat communities from Yellowstone National Park, WY, United States - YNP-CB-006-1 | ecosystem: Environmental > Aquatic > Thermal springs > Hot (42-90C) > Sediment | place...
AAGGGGCGGCAAGGGACCGGCCGGCCGGGCGGCCTGAGCGGCGAGCGCGTCGCGATCCACAAACTCGGTGTCGTCAAGCGGCACGGACATGGGCGCACAGTATCATCCGCCGCCGGGGTGTAAAGGCACCGGGGCGGCGGAGTTTTTCACAGGCGCCCCGCGCCGGCGGCCCCGCAGCGCCGGCGTCCTCGGCCCCGGAGCGCAACATTCCGGCTTCCGGTATCCGGTATCGGGCATCGGGTATCGGGCATCGGGTATCGGGCATCCGGCATCCGGCATCAGGTATCCGGTATCAGGTATCCGGTATCTGGCATCCTCCTCCCTCCTCCCTCCTCGCTTCTCACTTCTGCTCGGGTCGGGCGCCGCTGCGTCGGCGCCGTGCACCCGGCCGCGGACCGCGACAGCGTCGGGCTCGACGGAGTCTCGCCCCACCGGAGGTTGCCCCGGCCGCGGCGGAGCGCGGCCCTACCGAGCGCCGGCCAGCCGGCGCAGTCCACACGCACTTGGCCAAGCCGCCTTCCGACCGCCTGCCCGCAGGCCCCGGCCGCGGCGCTTCAGGCCGCCACTTCCAGTTCCGACTCGCCCCGGGGCAGGGCGAAGCAGGCGGTGATTTCCTCGCCCCGGCGATACCACCGGCCGGAGGCCAGCCACGCGGGCCGGTCCGTGGCTTCCAGCTCGGTGACCGCCCCCGCGTGGCGCAGTCGCGGGCGGCCTGCTGCCGGCGCGCGCCAGCGCAGGGTGAAGTCCGGGCAGGCAAACGGCGCCCGCAGCCGCAGGCCGCGGTCGGTGCGCTCGATCCGGGTCAATTCCCGCGCGGCCCAGTACCGGGCCAGTTCGCTGAGCTTCATCCAGAGCAGGTGATCGAACCGGGCGTGCAAGCGGCGCACCACTTCCTGGAAGACCCGGAACCCCAGCTCCTGGCCGTTCCAGTAGAGGCCGGTCCAGTGGCTCACCATCAGGGCCGGTTCGCCCCGCTCGATGACCTCGACCAACCGGCCGCGCGCCAGGTCCGCCGTGAGGAAGCGGTCCGCGCCCGCGGGCGGCACGTTGTCCCAGCCGCCGGTCCAATCGCCGGTGCAACCCACCACGCTCACCACGCACCGCGGGTCCGGGCCGTCCAGACCGGCGGCCAGTTCGACCCGCGGCGCCACGCTGGCGGGGCCGGCCTCGTGCAGGTCGCGGAAGTAGTGGGGAATTTCGGCGCCAAACACGGCGCGCACGGACTCGAGCGTGGCGCGGGCCAGTTGCGGGCGGGCGCGGCTGCCGTAGCCGCCCGGGGTGGTGACGCCTTCACAAGGCAGGCCCACGTTCTTGAGGATTTGCAGGGCGTAAGCCTGGTAGGCGGCGATTTCGTCCACGGACCGCCCGGTGGTCCAGTCCCAGTTTTCCATGTAAGCCAAGGTGGCTTCCGGGTGTGGCTGGCCGGTGCGCAGGTCCACCACCCGGGTGTGGGTGACCATCTCGGGATGCAGGTCCCAATGCGGCACCAGAAGGGTGCGGACCAGCTCCAGGCTTTCGCGCAGCTCGCGGGCGGTCCAGCCGGGCAGCAGACGGTCCAGCCGGCCCACGCAGGCCGGGTAGGGCACCACGCTGTACTTGCCTTTGACGCCGTGGGCGGCGCACCACTCGCCGAACCGGCGCACGAAGGCGTCAGGGATTTCGACCGGCCAGTCGCGCCAGTTGCGGTGGTAAGCGGGGTTTTGGCCGCCGTGCGCCTCGTCGAACTGCGGCATGGCGAAGCGGTTCAGGTTCACCAGGCAGGTCGAGTCGTCAATGATCCAGCCCACCGGCACGCGCTCGCGGGGGTGGAGCACACTCACGTCGGGCGGCCGGGCGGGGCGTTCCCCGGCCTCTTGGGGTCGGGCACGGGTCGCGCCCGTCGCCAGCGCCAGTCCGGCGCCGGCCAGCCGAAGGGTGAATTCACGGCGTGTGCAGGTTGCCGGGGGTTCCAACGCCTGCCCGCCCGGGCAGTCGGGACCGCTGCACCACGGTTCCCGGTGCGGGGAAGTTGCCGGAGGTTGAGACGGGGTGTTCATGGGGGACTTTTTAACCCGGGCGAGGCATCCGGGAAAGCCCGGGGCTGCGCGAACACCGTCCCGCTGCCGCCCTCGGCAGAGCCGCCCCCGGGCGGGTCCACCCGCGCGCCCGGGCGGCGGAATTGCCCCTCGGTTGCCCCATGTTTTGGGCCCAAGCCGGTTGCAGAAGCGCCGCGCGCTCCCCCAAAAAATTTTCCGCGAATTGCCACCGGGGGCTTGACGAAAACCGGCCTGGGCGCTAAACGAAACGCATGTCCCGTGTGCGTGGCGAGGTCTTGAGCCCTGGATGGGGTTCGTTACCGGCCTGTCACGTCACGCGGGGGGCAGACCAAAAGAAACGAAACTCAGTATGCGAAACAAACCCCAACACTTCCAGACCAGATTGCTGGTTGCCACATTTGCCGGACTGGCGGTAGCTACGGCGTTGGCGCAGCAAATTCCGGGTCTTAAGTACCAAGATGTGGGTTCTCCGACGTTGCCCGGATCCACAACCTACTCGGCCGCAACTGGCAAATACACCATTGTCGGCGGTGGCAACGACATCTGGAACAACTCCGACAACTTCCACTACGCTTACATCACCGTTACCGGTGACTTCGACTACATCGTCAGGTGCGAGGATCTCCAAGGCCCGGACAATTGGACCAAGGCCGAGTTGATGGCCCGCGAGATTGACGAAGCGACGTACGGCGGCCCGGACGGCACAGACCGCCATATCAGTGTCATGACCACACGGACGGGTGGTCAGAACGAGGTGGCCCTCCAATGGCGCAGCAATGCGCGCGGCAGCGGTTCCGCCTGGCCTAATGACATCGGTATCGGGACGCCGCTCTATCGGCCCACGTACCCCAACACCTGGCTCCGCCTCGAACGCGTCGGTTCCCGGTTCTGGGGCTACGCCAGTCAGGACGGCGTGACGTGGACGGAGCTGCGCGGCAGCGGCTACGATTTCGAGGGCCTGAACGGCACCGAGACCGAACCGCGCGCCGACGGCAACATGGCCAACACGCTGGCCATCGGCATGGCGGTGACGGCCCACAACGACGGTGACCCGAATGGTGCGACCGCCATCTTCAGCGGGTTCCGTGCTTGGACCCCGGTCCCGATCGAAATCGTGACCCAGCCGCCGGCTACCATCAGCGTGCCAGCAAACAGCACCTTGACCATCACCGCCTCCGTCACAGGCGATCCGGTGCATTACCAGTGGTACAAGGGGGTGGAACCAATTCCGGGAGCCACCTCGGCCACCTACACCAAGCCGTTGGCGCAAATGAGCGATTCGGGCACTTACACCGTGCGCTGCTTCGGCGCAAACCAAACTCCGGTCACCAGCACGCCTTGCGTGGTGACGATCACCCAAGACACAACGCCGCCTACGATGGTCAAGGCGGTAGGTTCACCCACCTTGACGGGCGTGACCATTACATTCTCTGAGCCGGTGGTGACGGGCGGTACTTTCGCAATCACGCCCAGCTTGGCCGTCACCGGAACCACAGTCTCCCCTGATGGATTCAAGGTTACGCTGACCACAGCGCGCCAGACGGAAGGCACCATATACACCATTACCGTCAACGGTGTGCGCGACACTGCCGGCAACACCATCGCCCCCAACTCGACCATCCAGTTCAACAGCGCCGTCTTCAAGACGGGCCTGGTGGCGTGGGAGCGCTACAACGGCGGCGGCAGCATCACCCAGTTCATTGACGACCTGGCCAACAACGCCCTGCCCGCGCCGGACGTGACTTGGGTTACCGGCCTCTTCGAGTCCGGTCGCAACATGGCGGACAACTACCGCGGACGCGGTTACGCCTGGTTCAAGCCCGCCACCACGGGCAACTACGTGTTCATCATCACTGCCGACGACAACGCGCGGCTGTTCCTGAGCACCGACGACAACCCGGCCAACAAGAAGGCCATTGCCGCCGAGTCCCAATGGAGCAACAACCGCGAGTGGAGTTCCGCCACCGAGGAGCAACGCTCCGACAGCTACGCCGAGTCCGAATGGCCCAGCGCCCCGACCATCACCCTGCAAGCGGGCCGGAGCTACTACCTCGAGGCCCTCTGGCAGGAAGGCGGCGGCGGCGACGGCTGCGAAGTCACCATCATCCGCGAGGGCGACGCCACCCCGGCCAACGGCACCCCGGCCAGCACTGCCGGCGGTGAGCTGGGCATCTACGTGGATCCGACGACCCTGCCGCCGGTAATCAGTGACCCGACGGCTATGTCGGCCGTGGTGCTTGACCCGGGTGTGACGCACACGCTGTCCGTAACCGCGCAAGGCGCCACCTCGTTCCAGTGGCAATGGAACGGGCGGGACATCCCCGGGGCCAACAGCGCCAACTACGTGATCTCGAACGCCAAGCCCATCCACTCGGGCCAATACTGGTGCATCGCCAGCAACAAGAATGGCACGGTGCGCAGTGCGGCCGTCAATGTCATGGTCAAGGCCAAGGGTGTCTTCGCCATCGAGGCCGAAGACTTCGACTACGACGGCGGGAAGACCCTGCCCGAGGCCAGCGTCATGCCCTACCTCGGCGGCGCTTACGAGGGGCTGAGCGCCATCCATGGCGTGGACTACCTCAGCAACAACGGCACCGACAGCCCGGTGTACCGTGGTGGGGCAGTTCTGGAAGCCGGCACGGCAGCCCCCATGGCCAACGACATGGGCGGCCAATTCGCCATCACCCGCATGGGTGAATGGGAAATGACCACCAACTACAAGATTGGCTGGATTGACGGCGGCGACTGGGGCAACTACACCCGCACCTTCCCGTCCCCGGCCAAGAAGTACTGGGTGTTCGCCGCGCAATCCTACGACGGTTTCGACGCCAATCAGTTGAACAGCAACCTGGGCCTCGTGACCGCCGGCGTGGGCACCGCCAACCAGACCGTCCAAGCCCTCGGCCGCTTCAACTCCGTGGGTTCCGGCGGCTGGAGCCGGAACAACATCGTGGCCCTGACCGATGATGCCGGGGCCATCAAGACCGTCGAACTGGGCGGCAAACTCACCATCCGCTGGAACTACAGCAGCGGTGACGTGGACTGGCTGGCCTTTGTGCCCGCCGAAGAAGGTCCCACCGCGCCCGGCGCGGCCAAGATCGCCCGCAGCGGCAACAACGTGGTCATCTCCGAGGACCCGCCGGCCGGCGCCACCGTCCAGAGCGCGCCCTCGGTCAACGGGCCGTGGAACGATGTGGGCCCGGCGCCGCAGACCATCGCCATCACCGGCCAGGAGCGGTACTTCCGCTTGAAGCGCTAGACCGCGCCTGAATCCTCCACACGAGACCGGGGCAACCCGGTCTCTTTTTTTTGCTCGCGCGCCGCCGCCTTCCCGCCAACAGTCGCCGACATGGCGTCCGCGCCAGCGCGTTGTAACCGGTCCGCCCGGTCGGGCGTCTGGTTGCGGCGTTGGAACAACAACAACACAACAAGCAAGAAAGGCAGTCCCTATGAAACGACAAACTCTGCAATGGTTGAGCGCGGTGGGCCTGGGCGCCGCCCTGGTCTGCGGACCCCTGGCTTTCGCCGCCGACGAACGACCGGCTGACCGGCCGCCCCGCCGCGCCGGACCGCCCCCCGCGGGCGAACGCGGCCCCGGCATGAGGGCTGGTGGCGAGGCGTGGCTCGAGCGGTGGAGCGAGGAACTCAAGCTCACCGACGCCCAGAAGCAAAAGATCCAGGCCCTCCAAAAGGAGCAGCGCGAAAAAGGCGACAAGATTCGCCAGGACACCAGCCTCACGCCGGAGCAGCGCCGCGAGAAGATGCGCGCCCTGCGCGAGGAGAACGATCGCAAAATGAAGGAAATCCTCACCGCCGAGCAGTACCAGAAATGGCAGCAGTTGCGGCAGACCCGCGCGGGCGCGCCCAATCGCGAGGCCGGTGAGCGCCGCGGCCCTCCGGGTGAACGGCCCAACCGCGGCCCGCGACCCAATTCCCCGTAACCCGGACACGGCAACCGGGACACGGTAACCGGCAGTAACCATTCGCCCGAGCGGGGACCGGCTTCCGGTCCCCGCTTTGGTTTTACTCCGGGCTCGGGCGGAAAAACGGCCTGCTTCGCTGAAAACCGCGGCCACCAGCCGCTTTTTTTCTGTCCCGGGTGGAACGGCCAACTTGGCCGTTGTCGGCGGCCACCTGCCGCGCCCTGGAGCGCCGGCGTCCTCGGCACCGGGGCGCAACAGTCCGACCTCCGGTATCCGGTATCAGGCATCGGGTATCCGGCATCGGGCATCCGGCATCCGGCATCGGGCATCCGGCATCCGGCATCAGGTATCAGGCATCAGGTATCAGGTATCTGGCATCCTCCTCCCTCCTCACTCCTCGCTTCTCACTTCTGCTTGGGTAGGGCGCCGCTGCGTCGGCGCCGCTCCATCCGTCGCGGCCCGCGACAGCGCCGGGCTCGACGGAGTCTCGCCCCACCGGAGGTTGGCCCGGCCGTGGCGCAGCGCGGCCCTACCGGATTGTGCCGGGACGTAGGCCGGCCCGACCGACAGCGCCGGCAAGCCGGCGCACTCCATACGCTTCGCGATTCACCAGACGCTCGCACCGCGCGCCAGCACGTGGAGTGCCGGCTGCGTGCAGCCGCTTTCTGCTCCGGAGCGCCGGCATCCTCGGCACCGGGGCGCAACAGTCCGACCTCCGGTATCCGGTATCCGGCATCGGGTATCGGGCATCCGGCATCCGGCATCAGGTATCCGGTATCTGGCAACCTCCTCCCTTCTCACTCCTCGCTTCTCACTTCTGCTTGGGTAGGGCGCCGCTGCGTCGGCGCCGCCCATCCGGCCGCGTGCCGCCGAACGCGCCCCCGCCGTCGGCCTGCCGCGTTAGCTGGTGGCCTGCCGCCGCTGGTCTGGCTGCCGCGGCCAGCGTCGGGAAAGCCATCCTTCGCCGATCCACCGCATTTTCGGCTTGGGCTGCGTTCCTTGTTTCTGCTACAACCGGCGTCCGCTCTGGTGAGCGGGCAAACCGACTTGCAACTGTAAAACTGCCATGTCGCAACATCGAAGTCTCCGCGCGGCGGCCACTTTGGGCGCCAAGCGCAACGTGCTTAAACGCTACGAGCGGATCGAGATTCTCAAGAAACGCGGCGAGTGGAAGGAAGGCGACCGCGTGACCGGCTTGCGCAAGACCAAGCCCTTGAGCTGACCCGCGCCGGCCCGGGTCGTGGCGCTCCGGCGGGTTGGCCGGCGCCGGCCCGAGCGGGCCTGTCCCGTTGAAAATCCGGCTCCACAAATTCATTGCCGAGGCAGGGCTGGCCTCGCGCCGCGCCGCTGAACGGCTCATGCGCGAAGGGCGGGTGCTGGTCAATGGCGCCCCGGCGCGCGAGCCCGGATTCAAGGTCGAGCCGGAGTCCGACCAGGTGGTGGTGGACGGCCGCCCCGTGCAGCCGCGCCGCCGCCTCACGGTGGCGTTGCACAAGCCGCGCGGTTACGTCTGTTCGCGCGCGCGTCAGACGCCCAAGCAGCGCTTGGTAACCGACCTCCTGCCCGCCGAGTGGCAGGACCTTTACCCGGTGGGCCGGCTGGACCGCGACAGCGAAGGGCTGTTGCTCCTGACCAACGACGGCGAGCTTTGCCTGCGCCTGACCCACCCGCGCTACGGCGTCGTCAAGACTTACCGGGCCACCGTGACCGGCAAACTTCCCCCGTCCACGGCCCGCGCGCTTTGCGCGGGCGTGTCCGACGCGGGCGAGACGCTCCGCGCCCGGCGCGTGCGGGTCCTTTCCGCCAACGCCTCGCACAGCGTGGTGGAGTTGGAATTGACCGAAGGCCGCCGGCACGAGGTGCGCCGGATGTTCCAGGCCCTGGGCCACGCGGTCGAACGGCTGGTCCGGCTGCGCGTAGGGCCGGTGCGCCTGGGCGAACTGCCCCCCGGCAAGTGGCGCGTGCTCACCGCCGAGGAACTGGCCGCGTTGCGCGCCACCACGGCGGTTGCGCGCCCGCCGGCCGTTGACAACCCGGCGTCGCGCGCCTCTACTGGCCGCATCCCATGAACCGGTGGTTGACCTGCCTTCTCTTGTGCGGCGGGCTGGCGGGCGAAAACTTCCCCGCCGCCCACGCCCAAAACGAGGCGGTGGCGCGCGCCGACCGGGTCCTGGTGCGCAGCCGTCCCAGCCTCAAGGGCGAAGTGGTCACGCGCCTGGAGCGCGGCCAGCGCGTGCTGGTGTTCGAGGAGGGGTTGCCGCCGCTGCTGGCCGGCGACACGGTCACCGAGTGGGTCCGCATCGAACTACCCGCCGGCGCGCGGGTCTGGGTGGCCGCGGAGTACGTGGACCCTGCCGGGGGCGTGGTTCTGGCCCGGTTGCTCAACGTGCGCGCCGGGCCGAGCGAGGACTACGCCGTGCTGGGGCGCGTGGCCCGCGGGGCGAAACTCTCCGTGGTGGGCGGGACCAACGGTTGGCTCGAAGTGCTCGCGCCGCCCGGCCTCTCTGGCTACGTCGCCGCGCACCTGCTCGAGCCGGCGCCGCCGCGTCCCGCGCCCTCGCCCGAGCCCGCCGCGCCCGAACCAACGCCGCCGCCCCTTGAAGCGGCTCCGGCCGGCACCACACCGCCCCAAGAATCGCCCGCCCCGAAGACCCCGCCCGCGGAGACGCCTCCGGCCACCGTCCCGCCCGGACCGGCTGCTGACCCGGAAGTGCCGCCAGCGGGCGAAACGCCCCGGCACCCGGCCCCGGCAACTCTTCCGCCGCCGGCACCCTCGCCGACCGCTCCGCCGCCCGTCGCGGACACCGCCGCCGAGCCGGCCGCCCTGCCGCCGGCCCGCCGTGTGGTCCAGCGCGAAGGCATCGTGCGCGCCACGCGCAGCATTCAGGCGCCCACGTGGTACGAGTTGCGCGGCACGGACACGGGCGCGCGCTTGAACTACCTCCTGCCGGCCGACCCCGGGCCGGACCTGCGTCTGTTTCGCGGCAAACGGGTCCGTGTCACCGGCGAAGAATTCCTGGACGCCGGTTGGGCCACGCCGTTGCTTCGCGTCGAAAAAATCCTGCTCACCGAGTGACCACGCCGACCAACCTCATTGACGGGCGCGCCATAGCCGAGCAAATCCACCGCGAGACCGCCGCCGAGATCGCCGCGCTGGCCGCGCGCGGGCTGCAACCCGGCCTGGCCTTCATCCGCGTGGGCGAGGACCCGGCCTCGCAGGTGTACGTGGGCATGAAGGAGCGCCAGTGCGCGCGGCTGGGCGTGCGCTCGCAAACGCACGTCCTGCCCGCGGGCACGTCCGAGGCCGAGTTGCTCGCGCTCATCGCCCGGCTCAACGCCGACCCCGCCTTCCACGGCATCCTCGTCCAGGCGCCCCTGCCGCCGCCCTTGGACCCCGCCCGCGTGTACGCCGCGGTTTCCCCGGCCAAGGACGTGGACGGGTTTCACCCGCTCAACGTGGGCAAACTCATGCTCGGCGACCCCACCGGGTTTGTGCCCTGCACCCCGGCCGGCGTGCATGAACTGCTCATTCGCTCCGGCGTGACCATCGCCGGGGCGGACGTGGTGGTGCTGGGCCGCGGCAACATCGTGGGCAAGCCGCTGGCCAGCCTCCTGCTCCAAAAAGCCCGCCACGCCGACGCCACGGTCACCGTCTGCCACTCCCGCACGCGCGACCTCGCCGCCCACTGCCGCCGCGCGGACATCCTGATCGCCGCGATGGGCGTGGCCGAGTTCGTAAAGGCGGACATGGTCAAGCCCGGCGCGGTGGTGGTGGACGTGGGCGTCAACCGCGTGCCCGACCCGGCCGCGAAGTCGGGCTACCGGCTGGTGGGCGACGTGGACTTCGCGCGCGTGCAGCCCCTGGCCGGGCTCATCACCCCCAACCCCGGCGGCGTGGGACCGATGACCATCGCCATGCTGCTGCGCAACACCGTCCGCGCCGCCCGGCTGGCGGCGGGGTAAGGCGCGGCGGCCGCAAACCCGCACTGAATGCCCTCGGATGCCTGTTTTCCCGACCACCGCCTATTTCCGGCATACCCGCACCCGACCGGACCGGGCGATGATTCGTGATGCGTGGATCCTTCGGGCAATTCACGAGCCGCTCGCAGAAGAAATCCAAACCGATGGCCGGATTCGCCGATGGGTGAGAATTCCGGAGTTTGAGAATCGGATGCTGCGCGTTATTCTTTTGCCTGACGGTCAAACGGTGCACAATGCCTTCTTTGACCGGGGGCTCCGAGAGTCCGAGCTATGAAAATCACCTATTTTGAGGACACGGATACGGCGTTGGTGGAGTTCAGCACCCGTCCGGTGGTCGAAACCCGGGAACTCAGCGAGGATGTGTATCTGGATTTGGATGAGGCCGGCCGGGTGGTAACGATCACCCTCGAACACGCCAGTCGGCTGGGCGACCTCTCGGAGGTTCGCGTTCAACGTGTGGGTCAGACCTCCGCCGCGGGCTCCCCAACTCCGGCCCCGGTCAAGGGCTGACCGCCCTCGCGCAGGGCCGCCACCACCGCCGCGAAATCCGACGGCCACGGTGCCTCGAACTCGACCGTGGCGCCCGTGGCCGGATGCGTGAAGGCGAGCCGCTGCGCGTGCAACATCTGCCGGGGCGGGCGCACCCCGGTCAACTCCTCCAGCCGGGCCGTGGCGCGCGCGCCGTAGGTGAGGTCGCCCGCCAGCGGATACCCCAGGTGCTTGAAGTGCACCCGCACCTGGTGCGTGCGCCCGGTGTGCAGGCGCGCCTCGACCAGCGTGGCGCCGCGCAGCCGCTCGAGCACGCGGTAACTGGTGCGCGCCGCCCGGCCGCCCTCGAGCACGGTCATCACCTTGCGATGGCTCGGATGCCGTGCGATCGGGGCGTTGATCTCGCCCGCCGTGCGCGGCAATTCGCCGCACAGCACCGCGTGGTAGAGCTTCACCACCGCGCGCGCCGCGAACTGCCGGGCCAGCGCCACGTGGGTCGCGTCGTCCTTGGCCACGACCATCAGGCCGCTGGTGAACTGGTCCAACCGGTGCACGATGCCCGGCCGGGCCACGCCGCCGATGCCGCTGAGCCGGCCGCGGCAGTGGTGCAGCAGCGCGTTGACCAGCGTGTCGTCCTCGGTGCCCGCCGCCGGGTGCACCACCATGCCGGGGGCCTTGTTGAGCACCAGCAGGTGCGCATCTTCGTACACCACCGCCAGCGGCAACGCGCGCGCGGGCACGGCGGCTTCGCGCGGTTCGGGCCAGGTGATGTGGATGATCTCGCCGGCCCGGGGCGCGTGCGTGGGTTTGCTGGGGGCGCCGTTGACCCGCACCGCGCCTTCGCGGATCAACCGCTGGAGCTGCGCGCGCGACACGCCCGGGAAACGCTCCCGCAGGTAGGTGTCCAGCCGCAAGCCGGGGTGGGAGCTTTCCACCACCAGGGTTTCGGTCCGCGTGGACATGGCCCACGGCAAGCCCGCGCAGGCGTTCACTCGCGGTCCGGCGTTGGCGCCGACGGGCGCGGGCGCCACCGGGCGTAGAGGAAAATGCCCGCGGCCAGCACGAACACGCTGAAGGCCTGGCCCGGCTTGAGCCCCGCCACGCGCGTGGTGCCGTAATCGCCGCGCCAGAACTCGACCACGAACCGGATCACCGCATAGGCCACGAGGTACAGAGCGAAGGTCTGTCCCGGGAACTGCCGTCGCCGGAATTGCGCCGCCAGCGCGGCCGACAAGCCCAGCAACAGCAGCGCCTCGTAGGCCTGCGTGGGGTGCACGCCCGCGTCCCCCACCTGGGGGTTGTCCGCGTAACGCACCGCCCAGGGCAGCGTGGTGGGCGTGCCGTGGCAGCAGCCGTTGATCAGGCAGCCCACGCGGCCGAAGGCGTGGCCCAGCGCGATGCTCGGCGCCAGCACATCGCCCAGCGGCGCCAGCGGCGCCTGCCGCGCGCGGGCGAAAAGGATCGCGGCCAGCGTGGCGCCCACCAGGCCGCCATAAAACACCAGCCCGCCGGCGCGGAAATTGAAGATATGCCACAGCGGTCGGCTGGCGAAATCCTCCTCCCAGTAACTGAGGACGTACCAAAGCCGCGCCCCGACCAGCGCCCCCACCACCAGCCAGGGGCCGAGATCGGCCACGGTGGCCGGCGACAACCCCGCCTGCGGCGCCCGCCGGCTGGCGGTCCACAGACCCACCAAAAACCCGGCGGCGACGAGGATGCCGTACCAGTAAATGGCCAGCCCGCCCACGGTGAAGGCGATCTTGCTCACGGCGTCAGCTTACGCGCGCGGCGCGGCGGCGTCGAACGGATTGCGGGGCGGTGGGGCCGCGGCCGAAGTCAGAGACCGGAGGACGGATGTCAGATGCCGGATGCCGGATGCCAGATGGCAGATGCCGGATGCCAGATGCCAGATGCCGGATGCCGGATGCCAGATGCCGGATACCGGAGGCCGGAGGACAGAAATCGGCAAACCGGGCCGGGTGTGGCGACGGCCGGTCCGCTCACTCCAGCCCCAGCGCCCGGCCCACGGTGCGGGTCAGAAAAGCCAGCCCCCAGGCCAGCACGCCCAGGTACAGCCACTGGAACAGCGGCCATTTCCACGAGTTGGTTTCCCGGCGCACGACCGCCACCGTGCTCGCGCATTGCAGGGCCGCCACGTAAAACACCAGCAGCGTCAGCCCGGTCAGCGGCGTGTAAACGAGCCCGCCATCCGGCCGGCGTTGCTCCCGAAGCACCGAGGCCAGCGCGCGAATCTCCGCGTCGGGGTCGCCCCCGCTGCTGACGCTGTACACCACGGACATGGTGCTGACGAAGACCTCGCGCGCGGCGAAGGAGCTGACGATGCCGATGCCGATTTGCCAGTCGAAGCCCAGGGGGCGGAGCAGCGGCTCGACCACGTGGCCGAGTCCGCCGGCGAAGCTGTGGCGCAGGCGCGTGCTGGCCAGGCGCGTTTCCAGGTCGGCCAGCTCGGTTTGGAGGGCCTCGGCGCGGGCCGGGTCGTTCGCGGCGGCGGCCAGGCGGGTCTCCACTTCCTGGATGGCGGACCGGATGGGGGTCTCGAGGTCCGCATGGCGCGGGTACGTGGCCAGGAACCAGAGCAGGATGTTGAAGCCCAGGATGACCGTGCCGGCCTTTTGGAGAAAGAGTTTGGCGCGGTCCCACATGTGCCGGAGCAGCACGCCCGCGGTGGGGCGCTTGTACGGGGGTAGTTCGAGGATCAACACCGGGGTGTGCCCGCGCAGCAGGGTCTTCTTGAAAATCCAGGCCATGCCCAGCGCCAGCAAGATGCCCAGCAGGTACAGGCCCATGAGCGTGAGGCCCGGCAACCGGAACCATCCCAGCACCGGGAGGTCGGGAATGCACGCCGCGATCAAGAGCGTGTACACCGGCAGCCGGGCCGAGCAGGTCATCAGCGGCGCCACCAGAATGGTCACCAGCCGGTCCTTCGGGTGCTCGATGGTGCGCGTGGCCATGATGCCCGGAATGGCGCAGGCAAAGGAGCCCAGCAGGGGGATGAAGCTCTTGCCGTGCAGCCCCACCTTGCTCATGAGCCGGTCCATGAGAAACGCCGCGCGCGCCATGTAGCCGGTGTCCTCGAGCAGGCCCAGAAACAGGAACAGCAGGCAGATTTGCGGCAGGAACACCACCACCGCGCCCACGCCGGCAATGACCCCGTCCACCAGCAGGCTGCGCAGGTCGCCCGGCGGCAACAGCCCGCCCACCTGCCGGCCCAGCCAGCCGAACCCGCCCTCGAGCAGGTCCATGGGCACCCGGGCAAAGGTGAAGATGCTCTGGAACATCAGCGCCATGAGGGCAAAGAAGATCAGCGAGCCCCAAACCTTGTGCGTGAAGATGCGGTCCAGGCGGTCGCTGGTGCTTTCAACCCCGGCCACGCGCACCGTCACCGCGGCATCGTGCAGGGCGCGGGCGCGTTCGTACCGGGCCTCGATGGCCAGCGTGCGCCAGTCCACCCCCGCCGCCTCGAGACGCTGGCGGGCGGCGAGCACGGCGGCTTCCATGCCGGGGTGATGGAAACGGGCGTTGTCCGGCAGGTTGCGCTCGTCCGTGAGAAGCAACAGCGCTTCCGCGCGGGCCCGGGCAGGCGGGGCGGCGTTGAGGCGCGTGTCGCACAAGGCGGCCAGTTCCTGCTCCATCGCCGGGGGCAGGGAATCCAGCCCGGGCCGGGCGGCAAGCGAGCCGGCCGGCCGGGAGGCGTGCCGGAGGATTTCGGCGCGCAGGGCGGGCACGCCTTCGCGGGTGCTGGCGACCAGGGGGAAGACCGGCACGCCCAGGGTTTGGGCCAGCTTGCCGGCGTCCACTTCCAAGCCGTTGTCGCGCGCCACGTCCACCATGTTCAGGGCGATCAGGGTGGGGTACCCCAGTTCGAGGACCTGGGTGGCGTAGTACAGGTTGCGTTCGAGGTTCGAGGCGTCCACCACCACCACCACCAGGTCGGGCGGCCGAACCTCCGGCAGGCGGGCCAGCAGGACGTCGCGCACGATTTGCTCGTCCAGCGACTGCGGGCTGAGGCTGTAAGTGCCCGGCAAGTCGAGGATGATGACCGGGCGGTCGGGCGGGGCGCCCTGGAGGGGGCCTTCCTTGCGCTCGACCGTGACGCCGGCGTAGTTGCCCACCTTGGCGCGCAGGCCGGTCAGCGCGTTGAACAGCGTGGTCTTCCCGCAGTTCGGATTGCCGGTCAACGCCACCAGAAACGGCCGGCGGCCGGGCGGCGCCGCCGGTTGCTCCGCGACCGGACTGGAGGCAGGGGGCGGCATCAGGCGCGATGGGCGTGGCGACGGATGGGCCATCGGCCCAGCCCGGCGGCGACGCCGCCGCGGGCGAGCCGGCGAGGACCCGGGGCCGGTGCGAGGAACGGACTCATTCGGTGCGCCGCACGTGGATTTGCTCCGCCTCGTGGCGCCGGAGACTGAGGTTGGAGCCGCGCAACTTGATTTCCACCGGGTCGCCCAAGGGAGCGTAGCGGACGACCTGCACGGGCGTGCCGGGCGTCAGGCCCATTTCGAGCAGGCGGGCGCGCAACTCGGCGGGCAACGCGATGTCCGCCACCACCCCGGCCTGACCGGCCGCGAGGGTGGTCAGCGGCTGGGGAAGGCCGGTCATGGTCAGGCGGCGCGGGGTTTCTGGACGCGGGGTTTTTCCGGGGCCTCGTCCGGCGCCTCGTCCGGTGCCGCGGAGAGCGGCTCGACCCAGATGGCGTCGGCCAGCCGACCGCACAGGCCCAGGCGCACGTTGCAGACCTGGCAGACCACGCTGCGGTCCTGGAGCAGCAACTTGATGCGCTGTTCTTCGCACAACCCCAGCTCGCGCAGGCGTTGGCAGAGGTCCGGGGAAGCCAGCAGTTGCTTGATGCGCACCGAGGTGCCGGCGCGCACCTGGCTCAAGGGGCACGTGCCGGCTTTGGGCCGGTGACGCACCTCGCTCGGGCTGGCTGCGGTTTTGCGACTCACGCAACCGCAAGCTAGGTCAAGCCGCCGGGGCAGGCAAGGGAACAGTTCCAGCCCGCGCCGGAGCCGGCACGGCCTCGGCCCAGAACAGTCGGTCCAGGGACGGAAAGACCCGGAGCGGGGCGCGGGGTCATTGGGCGCGCGCCTTGTCGGTCAGGCTGCGCAGCCAGGCCACGATGGCGTCGGCTTCTTCGTCCGTGAGTTTCCGATCAAGCTGGATGTACGCCATCTTGATCACCGTGCCCTTGAGGTCGGTTTCCTTGCCGTTGTGGAAGTAGGGCGCGGTCAGCGCGACGTTGCGCAAGCTGGGCACCTTGAATTTGTACTCGTCGCCCTCTTCCTTGGTCACGTTGAACCGCCCCAGGTCCGGCGTCTCGTAGGGGTGGATCAGGCCCACCTTTTGGAAGCTGTTGCCGCCGATGACCGGTCCGTTGTGGCAGGTGGTGCAGCCCACGGTCAGGAACAGGTCCAGCCCCTTGAGCTCTTGGGCGCTCAACGCGCGGTCGTCGCCCTTGAGGAAGTCGTCGAACCGGTCCCGGGTGATGAGCGTGCGCTCGAAGGCCGCAATGGCCTCGGCCAGGTTGTCATAGGTGATGGGCTCGGCCTGGCCCGGGAAGGCCTTGGCGAACAGTTCCCGATACTCGGGAATCCCGCGGAGTTTTTTCTCGACCGTGGCCTCGTCCGGCATGGCCATTTCGACCGGGTTGAGAATGGGGCCCTTGGCCTGCTCCTTGAGGTCCTTGGCCCGGCCGTCCCAAAACTGGGCGAAGTGGAAGCCGGCGTTGAGCGTGGTCGGTGAGTTGCGGTCGCCCCGCTTTTTAAACGCGCCGGGGGAAGTGGGTTCGTTGTCCACGCCGGCCTTCTTGCCGGTGAGGTCGTGGCAGGTGTTGCAGGATTGCGAGTCGTTTACGGAAAGCCGGTTCTCGAAATAGAGCTTCCGTCCCAGCTCGACCCGCGCCGGGGTGTCGTTTTCCGCGCCCGGCATCTTGTCGGGCAACGGCTCGAAAAACATCTTGGCCCGGGTGCGCAATTCCGCGGGGTCCGCGGCCAGCAACGGCAAAGTTACCGCCATCAGGGAAGCCACAAGGAAGGTCTTTTTCATAGGCAGCAAAGATTCGGCACGTTTCTTCGGGCCGGAGTCTAGCCCGGAAAGCTCCGGGCGCAACCCGGTAGTCCACCCCACGGGGCCATCGGGTTTTACCGTGACCGGCCGGCAGGATGATTCGGGGCAACTGCCCGACTCTGCGGCGGCGCGGCGCTCTCCCTGTCCAGCAACCGCAGCGCGGCAGCGCGCACGTGCGGCGCGGGCGCCGTGCCGAGCAGCGCATCGAGCAGTCTCCGGGCGGCCCGCGCCTCGCCCGCCTGCCGGAGATGCTCGGCGCACGCCAGACACGCATCGGCCAGCGCAGGCCGGATGGCTTGCGGCGCCCGGGCCAGAAACGTTTGCAGTTCCCGGGCCGCCGCGACTGACCCGATCTCGCCCAGTGCCGCGGCGGCGGCCGTGGCTACGCGCTCCTCCGCCTGCCCCAAAAATCCGGCCAGCGCAGCCACGCTGGCGACGTCGCGCCGCTGGCCCAACGCCGCGATCGCGCCCATCAAGGGCAAACCGGACAGCCGCCCCAAACTCTGGCGCAGCGCGTGGGAGGCCGCTTCGCCGGGAATGGCCCGGAGCGCATGGGCCGCGGCGTGGGCCAGGTCCGGGTCGGCCAGGAGCGCCGCCAGCGCCGGCACGGCGTCCGGCCCGCCGATCCGGGCCAGTTTTTCGCACGCGAATTCCCGGGCCACCGCCGAGGCCGGGGCGCGCAACACGGCCACGAGTCGGGTCTCCAGAGCGGCTCGCAAAGCGGCGTCTTGCGTGGCCGCGGCCACGGCGTCGTCAATCGGCTGCAACGCGCCCCGGCCGGAGCCGCGGTCATAGCGGGCCAGGGCGGCAAACGCCGCGTCCAGGGCGGCGGTGGGCGGGGCCGGGCGGGCTTCGGGGGCGGCGTTCATGGGCGGGGCGGCGCCGGGGGCGGGGCCAATTCCAGGACCAGCCGGTGGAAGAAGTCCGCGCACTGCGCCACGGCGTCGAAGTTGTTGTCGAAGTCCTTCGAGTACTCGAGGCCGATCATCGTGGGGCGCAGGCCCAGGCGGTGGATTTCCCGAAAAATGGCCGCCGCGCGTCCGGCTCCCGAGCCCCACGGCACATCGCTGCCGCGCGGGGACAGTTCGTCCAGCTCGTGCATTTGCAGGGTGATGAGCCGCGGCCCGAGCTTGCGGATGCCCTCGACCGGGTCCAGGCCCGCGCGCATCCAGTAACCCACGTCGGCCGCCGCGCCCAGGCGCGGGCTGCGCCCGGCGCAGACCTTGAGGATGGCGTCCGGGCTCCAGTAATGCGGGGAGGCCTTGGGGTCGTGGTTGTGCAGGGCCACGTTGATGCCGTACTCCTCGGCGAAGCGTTCGATCCGGTCCAGCGCCTCGAGCCTGGGTTCGGACATGAACGTTTCGATGCCCAGCTTGCGGCCGAACTCGAACACCCGGCGGCAGCCGGCCTCGTCGCCGGGAATTTCCTGGAGGTAATAAGTGAGCAGGCGCACGCCGGCGTCCGCCAGCTTCAGGCGGATGGTCCGCAACTCCTCGTCGCTCAGACCCGGCTCGAAGTTTTTGGGCAGCGCGGCGCTGACCTTTTGAAAGCTCAGCCCGCCCACAAACGGCAGGCCCAGCTTCACCGCGCGGTCCACGGTCTCGAAAAAGGTGTGGCGGTGGAAGGTGTAGGCTTCGACGCCCAGCCGCCAACCCAGTCGTTCCGCCGCGCGCGCCGCCGGCGTGAGCCAGGCGCTCGGGGTGGTGGGCGCCGGCAGGTCCCCCAGCGCAAACTGGATCGCGCGCAGGTAGAACTCGAGCATCCGCGCGTCCCAGAAGACGTAGGGGTTGTGGGCGATGGTGCAGTAAAAGACGCGCCCGCGGCCGTAAGCGTGCACCCAGGCCAGCGCGTAGTCGTTGTCCGCCCGCTCGAGCGCGCCGAAGCCGCGGCCCTGGGTGAGGTCGGTCTTCGCCGTGTCTATGCTGAAGAGCACGCGCACCCGCCGCCGCGAGTACGGCTCGCCCACGCGGAAGAACTCGTCGCGAAACTCCCAGTCCCGGCCGCCGAAGACGGCGTTGAGCGGGTGGTCGGGTTCGTCGAGTTTGATGAACACGTGCTCGGTGCTCTCGCGGTGCGCGGCGCCGCGCGCCCCGATCAGGTAGCCGAACTCGGGCCAGTCCTCGACCGCCCCGGGCCAGCGGGTGAACGCCACGGTGGTGCCGTGCACGCCCAGGAGCCCGCCGCCGCCGGTGACGAACTCGACCAGGTTTTGCCGCAGCTCCGGGTCGGTAAACAGGTTGCCCACGCAGTTGTTGAGGAAGACCGCGTCGAACTGCCGCAGGCTCTCGCGCCGGAACACCTCCGGGTCGCGCCGCACCACGGCCCGGAAGGCGCCGGTCTTTTCGCCCATCAGGGTGAAGGCGTGGTTGGCGTACTCGGCGGAGGGATGGCCGCCGTAGCCCACGTTGTGCACGAAGAGCAACAGGGTGCGCGGCTGGCGCGGGCGCGCCGGGGCCTGCGCCGGGAGCGCGGCGCGGATTTTCTCGAGGTCGGCGGCCGGGATGGGGCGCGAGTCAGAGGCAGGCTCTGCGGCAGTCTCCCCCGCGCGGAGGCCGGCGGTGAGCCCGCCGGCGAGGGCCAGCAGGGCGAACGCAAGAGACGTTTTCATGGCGGACGCGGTCACCTTCCCAAAGCCGGGCCGGCCCGACAAAGCAAAAGCGCGCCTAGCGACGAACCCCGCGCTGTGGCGCGAGCCGGACACCCTGACGCTCCCGGGCGGGCAGCGCGAGGTAGATTTGACCTCGCCCGGCGGCCGTTCCCAGGTGAGTTGGGTCTTCCGGGGTGGGCCGGAGTGTTGCCGGCGATTTTCTATTCGGCAGGTTTGGCGTCACCTTTGGCCGCGGGCACTTGTTTCGCGACCTTGAGCACTTCAGCGGCGGGCAGGATGATGCCGGTCAATCCCTGCGGCTGGAGGTTGAAGGGGCCCATGCCGCCGCCGTCCGTGCCGACCATGCGAATGACGCAAATGCCGAGGATTTTGCCGTCGGGCAGAAACGCCGGCGACCCGAGCGTGGTGGTGGTCATGGTGCTTTCGGGCACGTAAAAGAGGCGCGGTTTCTGAACGACGGCGCTGATGCGTTCAACGCTGGCGGCATAGGCGCGCCCGGCGGCCCGGCCGAGGCGATTGAGCGTGATGACCTGGTCGAGCACGTCGGCCTGACCGGCGTTGGCGAGGTCCACGGCGGGCATCGGCTGGGCGGGTTTGGTCTTCGGCCGAATGAAGGCGAGGTCGAGGTCTTTGTCGCGCAAAACAACCTCGGCCGGCAGCTCGGTGCCGTCTTCGAGCAGGATTTTCACGTCGGTCAGTTCGGCGTCGAACTTGAACTTCATGTCGTCGTCGTCCTGGTCGCCGAGCAGGCCGGAGAGCATGCTGGTGGGATCGGTGGCCGAGAGGGCGAGCACGGTCAGGCCCGACGGGTCAATGACCGTGCCGGTGAGGTCCCCTTTGGATTCGTTGCTCTGGTCGCCCACGCCGCTGAAGGACATTTTGGCCTTCATGACGACCTGAACGGTGACGACGGCGCGCTGGTGTTGCTTGAAGACGGCGCGGCCTTTTTCGGCGAGTTCATCGGCGCGAGCCGCCGGGGCCCAAAGGCCGGCGGCCAGGCTCGTGACGAGTGCGAATGCAAGGGCGGGACGCATGGTCGTTTTCCTTTCGTTGGGGGTTCAGTTTTTCCAGTTCGGTTCCAGTTCAAGATACTTGGTGTGGATGCCGCGGAGGACCTTGAGGATCACCGGGCTTTGGCGCGCGGCGGCGACGCGTTCCATTTCGCGCCGGAGCGCGTCCACGTCGGCCACGGGACGGCTGTCCACCTCGACGATGAGGTCTTCCCCCTGCAACGATCCGAGCTCGGCCCAACCGCCGCGCTTGACGTCAGTGACCAGCGCGCCGGTCTGCGACTCGTTCCATTGCTGTTCGGCGCGGTCGAAGAAGGAAATGTCCCGCACCGTGAACTCGAAATTCTCGTCGCGCCACGACTTCATCTCGCGCGGCAGGCGCGGCGAGCGCACCAGTTCGACCGGGATTTTCAGCGGGGTGCCGTCCCGGAGCACGGTCAGCTCGACGGTGCGGCCCACGTCGTATTGCCGGATGAGCGCCGAGAGCTCGTCCTGGTGTTCAGCCCCGCCGGCGGTGAGTTTTTCCCCGTCCACGGCGATGATGAAGTCGCCGACGCGCAGGCCGGCTTTTTCGGCGGTGCTGCCGGGATACACCCGCGTGAGGTAGAACCCTTTCAGGTCCGGCCGGCCGAGTTGACGGGCAATCGGGCGGGTGATGACCTGGGTTTCCACGGGCAACCACGCCTTGGTGACTTCCAGGCCTGGGTCTTTGAGCTCCTCGATACCGACCCGGACGATGGTGAGGTAGCGTTTGTCCTTGCGCTCGAAGGTGGCGACGACCGGCACCGGCTCATGCCGTCCGGCGGTGAGTTTTTCCGTGAGCGCGATGAGCTCCTCGAGGTTGCGCACGGGGGTTTCGTTGACCGCGATCAACACGTCGCGCTCGTTCAACGGCGGCTTGGCGTCCCCGCACGGACCGCCGGGCCGCACGGAGGTGATGACGACGCCGTTGGTGTCGGGGCGCTTCATTTCAAGCGCCAGCAGCGAGGAGAAATTGCGCGCGGTGATGCCCCAGGGCTTGATTTCCTTTTGCTGCGGAAGCCGGTCCTCGCGCTCGGACGGCGTGAGGTGCAACGTCACCTCGCGCCCGTCCCGGCGCACGACCAGCGGCACGGGCTGGCCGATGGGCAGCCCCGAGGCCAACTGCATGAAGTCGGGCATCTGCTAGTCGTACCGCACGTCCACCGGCTGGCCCGCCAGCGACACGAGCAGGTCGCCCGGCTTCAAACCGGCGTGTTCGGCGGGCGAGCCCGCAAGCACCCCGGCGATGAGCACTCCGCGCTCGGCGGTGTTGCCGGACCCGGCGCCGCTCGCGGGCTTGTCCGAGGTCGCCCGCGGCGCGCGTTTGAAGCGCGGTTGCACGTCCGCGCCCAGCCAACTGCGGCGCACCTTCCCCCGGGCGATAAGTTCTTCGGCGACGGCCTTGGCGAGGTTGCTCGGAATCGCGCCGCTGAGGCCGAATTTGATTTCGTTGATGCCGACGATCTCGCCGCGCAGGTTCACGAGCGGGCCGCCCGAGTTGCCGCCGTAAATCGGCGCGTCGTGGCCGATCCATTTGACGAGCGAGCCGACGTCCTCGCCGTCGAGCCGGAACTGCGCGAACGGCCCCCAGAACCGCGGCATGGTCATCTCGGTGTTGCTGAGGATGCCCAGCGTGACCGATTGCGAAAGCGCCATGGGACTGCCCATGGCCAGCACCGGGTCGCCGACCCGCAAGCGGGCGGAATCGCCGAACGGCAGGGGCGTAAATTCCATCGGCTTGTCGGGCTTCAACTTGAGCACGGAAATGTCCGTCAAGGCGTCGGTGCCCACGAGTTCGGCCTCGATTTCCTCGCGATTCCAGAGCGTGCAGAAGATGCGCACGGCGCGCCCGGCGACGTGATGGTTGGTGATGAGGTAACCGTCGCGCGTGATGATCGCGCCGCTGCCGACGGCCTGCATCTTGACCTCGCGGCCCTCGGTGTAATCGGTCGTGACGACGCGGATGCGGACCAGCGCGGGGCGCGTCCGGGCAATCACGCGATCCAGTTCCGCCTGCGAAACGCTGGCGCGGCCACCGGTCGTGGCACAGCCGACGGGAAACAGCAGGGACACTCCGAATGCCAGAGCGGCCAGGGCGGCGCGTCGCCCGACACCGGCGCAAGCGAGGATAACCATGTGTTCCTTGTAAGCCAAACGCCCGGCTTGGCAAGCCGAACCTGAATCCACGGCATCGCTTGCGCTTTAAGAGAACGCCCTCGTGTAACGGGGGCGCAGTGGCTGGCAAAGAGCGCGTCGGCGCTTCCGGCGCGCCGGGACCGGGGGGCTTGACCCGCCGGGGAACGGCCCATAGTTTGCAGGCGTGAACCGCTGGATGCGCGCCGCCGCGTGGGTGTTGCTGGCCTGTTGGCTGCCGGCCACGCTGCACTGCGCGCTCGAGGTCCTCCCCGGGTTCGCTTCCCTGCAATGCTGCTGTGGCGATACCGGGCCGGGCACCCCGGAGCCGGCCGGTTCGCCGGACGCCTGCGCCAGCCTCGAAGGCGGCCTCATCAAGCACGAGGATAAGGGCGCGTCGCGGTTGGTTCCGCCGGTCTGGCCGGCTTGGATGACGGTGTTGGCCCTGGGGGCCGAAGCTGCCCCGGTCGCGTTCGACTTCAGCTCCTCCAGCGCCGGACCTCCCGAACTGCCGCGGGCCTGGCAATTCTTCTGCCGCGCGGCGCCTCAGCCGCGGGCGCCCTCCGGCGTTTCCTAAAGCCCGCTCGATCCGCCACCGTCTCGGCGGAGCGAGATGCCTGACCGTCGCGGTGATTTCGGCCGCCGCGCCGGGCCGTGCTCAAGCCGAACTCCCTTTCCCCGTTGGAACCTATGAAGCGCAATTGTCCTTTGCTGGCGTATGCCGCGCTGGGGTGGGCCCTGGCGTCCGGCCCGGGCCGGGTTTGGCCCGAGGAAACCGGCGCCGGTGGGCTTGCCCGCGGTGACACTCCGCCCAACCCGGCGTCGGCGGGCTTCGCCGTCCCATCCCGCCTGTCGCTGGAAACGGCAGTTCGTTTGGCCCTCGCCCACCACCCGCAGCGCCGGGCGCAACGCGGCCGTGTCGAAGCCGCTGCCGGCCGCGCGGACCAGGCCCGGCGCTGGCCCAATCCCGAGCTGACCTGGTCGCTCGAAGACGGCCCGGCCCGCGCCGGTTCCTGGCTGGGCGACGCCAAACACACGGTGGGCTTGGCCCAAACCTTCCCTTTCCCGGGCAAGAAACGCTTGGACCACGAACTGGCCCGGGCCGATTACGCCGTGGCCGCAGCCTTGGAAGCCTGGCAACAGCGTGAGCTGGTGCGAGAGGTCCAAGCGGCCTTCTATCGCGCGCTGGCGGCGGAACGGTTCGCCGACATCGCCGCGGAACTGGCCCGTGTGGCCGAGGCCTCCGCCACCCAGGCGCGCCAACGGGTCGAAGCCGGCGCCGCCCCCCGGCAGGAGCAACTCCGCGCCGAAATCGCCCGGGAACAGGCCCGGGCGGAACAGGCCGGGGCCGCGCGTGACCAGCGCACCGCCCGCCAGACCCTCGCCACGTTGCTCGGCGGTGCCGACCTCGAGGGCGTCACTTTGGAAGGCGAATTGGAACCCCTGGACAACCCCGCCCGCTGGGACGCCCTGTCCCCGGCGGCACTTGCTTCCCATCCGGCCCTCGAGGTTGCCCGACTCAACCGGCTGCGAGCCGAACGCGCTCTGGCGCGCGCCCGCCTCGAGCCCTATCCGGACCTGACCCTGGGCGTGGCCGGCGGCCGCGAGGGAGCCCCGGCCGGGCAGGGTGTGATCGAACTTCAGGTCACGATGCCGCTGCCCCTGCTCGATCGCGCCCGGGGCCGCCAGCGGGAAGCGCGGGCCGAGCAGGCCGTGGCCGAAGCCGAGGCGGACACGCAGGCGCAGGCGTTGTGGACCGCCTGGGTCACGGCGCGCGAACGTTTCCGCACCGCGGCCGAACAGGCGCGCCGCCAGCGCGAAGAAATTTTGCCCCGGGCCGAGGAGGCCCTGCGTCTGGTGCAACTGGGCTTCGCCGAGGGCCGCTTTGCCCTGCTGGACCTGCTGGACACCCAGCGCACCGTGGCCGAAACGCGCCGAGCCTATTGGCAAACGGTGCTCGAGTGGCACCTCGCCCGGACCGAACTCGAGGCGCTCACGCAGCCAGCACCTCCAAGCGCGCCCCCACTTCCCGCGCCTGACTCTGCTTTGAACCCCGACCCATCCGAGCCATGAAACCCAAAATCTGCCGCGCCATTGTCACAAACGCGTTGCCCGCCGTGCTGCTCCTGGCGACCGGCCCGCGCCCGGACGGCCTGGCGCAAGCCGCCCCGGATGATTGCTGCGAGCCGGCCGCCCCCGCCCGCCCGGAAACGACGGCGAGCGGACGCGCCGGGCCGTGGTGCGGCGAACACAACCTGGCCGAGGCCGAATGCGGCATTTGCCATCCGGACCGCCTCGCCGCGCTTCCGCCGGGACGCTCGCTCAAAGTGCGCCTGCCCGCGCCGGAGTCGGCGCGCCTGGCGGGGATTGAAACCGCCCCGGCGGCCACCGGGCCGGGCGGCGAATTTATCGAGTGCCTGGCCGAAGTGACGTTCAACCAGCACCGGCTCACGCAGGTGGCCGCGCCCGTGGCCGGCATCCTGCAGGAAGTCACCGCCGACCTGGGCGAGCGCGTCGCCGAAAAGCAGGTCCTGGCCCGGCTCTGGTCCGCGGCCATTGCCGAGGCCGTCGCGCGGGCCGTGCTGACGCACCAAACCCTCGAGCGCGAGCGCCGCCTGCGCGCCCAACGCGTCACCGCTGAGCGCGACCTCCAACAGGCCGAGGCCGAGCATCGCGCCGCCTGCCAGCACGCGCGCACCCTGGGGTTCAGCGAGGCGGACATTGACGCCTTCGGCACGCGCCCCGACGAGCCGGTGTATCTGGAAATCCGCGCCCCGTTTGCGGGCGAAATCATCGAACGCTCCGCGGTGCGCGGCGCGTTGGTCGAGGCGGGCCGGCCGCTGTTCACGCTCGCCGACCGGTCCGTGGTCTGGGCCATGCTGAGCCTGCCCGAAAACGCCCTGGAAAGTGTGCGCGAGGGCCAGGCGGTGGAGTTGCGTCTGGACGCCTTCCCCGAACACGTCTTCACCGGCACGCTCACCTGGATCAGCGCCGAAGTGGACGCGCGCACGCGGCGGGTGCGCGCCCGGGCCGAAGTGCCCAACCCCGACGGCCGCCTGCGCGCGGGCATGTTCGGCCGGGCGCGGGTCTGGACACGGCCCGCCGCCGCGGTGGTGCGCGTGCCGGCGGCGGCGTTGCAGCGGGTCGAGGGGCGGCCGGTCGTGTTCGTGCGCGTGGCGGACGACCTCTTCGAGGCGCGCGCCGTGCTCGCGGGGCGCGCCTGGGAGGGGCAGGTCGAAGTGCCGGCCGGGCTGCAACCGGGCGAGCCGGTCGCGGTGCGCGGGGTGTTTGCGCTCAAATCCCAACTCCTGATCAGCCGCCTGGGCGCGGGCTGCGCCGCGGAGTGAACAGCCACCCGGAGTCATGCTGAACCGGATCATCCTCTTTTCCCTGCAACACCGGCTGCTGGTCTGCGTGCTGGCGGTCCTGCTGGCGGTGCTCGGCGTTCGCGCCCTGCTGCGCTTGCCGGTGGACGCCTTTCCCGACACCACCCCGGTGCAGGTGCAGGTCAACACGGTCGCTCCGGCGCTCAACGCGGAGGAGATCGAAGCGCAGATCACCCAACCGATCGAGCTGGCCCTGGGCGGCCTGCCCGGCCTCCAGAACGTGCGGTCCGTTTCCAAGTTCGGCCTCTCGCAGGTCGTGGCCACATTCGACGACCGCACCGGCATTTACCTGGCCCGGCAGCTCATCAGCGAGCGCCTGCAAAGCCTCGAGCTGCCCGCCGGCCTTGCCCGCCCGCAGCTCGGCCCGATTTCGACCGGCCTGGGCGAGGTGTTCCACTACGCCGTCCGCTCGGACCACCCGGCGCGTACGCTCACCGAGCTGCGGGAGTTGCATGACTGGGTGATCCGCCCCGCGCTGCGTCAGGTGCGCGGCGTGGCGGAGGTCAACACCTGGGGCGGCTTCGAGAAACAGTTCCACGTCGTGGCCGACCCGGAGCAGCTCATCAAATACGGCGTGACGCTCGAGGAATTGAGCGCCGCCCTCGCGGCCAACAACCGGAACGTGGGCGGCGGCGTGCTCGAGCGCGCCGGCGAGGCGCTGCTGGTGCACGGGCTGGGGCTGACCACCGACACCGAGCAGATTGGCGACATCACGATCCGGGCGCATGAGGGCGTCCCCGTGCGGGTGCGGGACGTGGCCACCGTGCAGGTGGACCACGAAATCCGGCGCGGGGCGGTCACCGCCCACGGCCGGGGCGAGGTGGTGCTGGGGCTGGGCTTCATGCTCCCGGGCGAAAACAGCGGGGCGGTGACGCGCGCGCTCAAGGCCCGGCTGGCCGAAGTCCAACGCGCGTTGCCGCCGGACGTGAAGGTGGAGGTGCTTTATGACCGGACCGAGCTGGTGGACCAGGTGATTCGCACCGTCGAACACAACCTGCTGGCCGGGGCGTTGCTGGTGGTGGCGGTGCTGTTCGCCTTTCTGGGCAACTTGCGGGCCGGGTTGATCGTGGCCCTGGCCATCCCGCTGTCCATGTTGTTTGCGGGGCAGGTGATGCTGCAGGCGGGGGTTGCCGCCAGCCTGCTCAGCCTGGGGGCGATTGATTTCGGCCTGATCGTGGACAGTTCGGTGATCATGGTCGAGAACTGCGCCCGGCACGCGGCCCGGCGGCCGAACCGGCCGTTGATCGAGGTGATTCGAGAGGCCGCCCTCGAGGTGCGCCGGCCGACCATGTTCGGGGAATTGATCATCCTGATCGTGTTCCTGCCCATCCTGACGCTCGAGGGGATCGAAGGGAAACTGTTCCGGCCGATGGCGCTGACGATGATCTTTGCCCTGTTGGGCGCGATGGTGTTGTCGCTGACGCTGATGCCGGTGCTGGCCAGTCTGCTGTTCCGGCGCGCGCCGCGGGAGGTCGAGCCGTGGCTGGTTCGGTTTCTGGGCCGTCTTTACGCGCCGGTGCTGGAAGGGGCGTTGCGTCACCGCGCGGCCACGCTCCTGGGGGCGCTGGCGCTGGTGGCCGGCGGCGCTTTCCTGGCCACGCGCCTGGGCGGCGAGTTCCTGCCCAAGCTGGGCGAGGGCGCGCTGGCGGTGAACACCGTGCGCCTGGCCGGCATTTCCGTGGACGAGGCCGAGGCGTGGAATCACCGGATCGAACAGCAGTTGCTGGAGGTGTTTCCCGACGAGATCGCGCGGGTGTGGTCGCGCCTGGGCACGGCCGAGGTGGCCACCGACCCGATGGGCGTCGAGGTGACCGACTTTTTCCTCGCCCTCAAGCCGCGGGCGCAGTGGAAGAAGGCGCGCACCCAGGCCGAGCTGGTCGAGGCGCTGCGCCCGGTCTTTGCCCGCCAGCCGGGCATGTCCGTGGCCTTCAGCCAGCCCATCGAGATGCGGATGAACGAAATGATCGCCGGGACACGCGGGGACGTGGCGATCAAGATTTACGGCGACGATCTGGCGACCCTCCGCGCGCTGTCCGAGCAGGTGCAGTCCGTGCTGACCGGCATTCGCGGCGCGGCCGACATCAGCGGGGAGCAACTCACCGGCCAGCCGGTGTTGCAGGTGAAACTGGACGCCGCCGCACTGTCCCGCTACGGCGTGTCGCGCGAGTCCGTGCTCAACCTGGTGGAGGCGGTGGGCACAAAAAAAGTCAGCGAAGTGCGCGAAGGCCAGCGGCGTTTCCCCCTGGTGGTGCGCCTGCCGGACGCGTTGCGAACCGATCCGGACGCCCTGGCCGCCACGCTCATCCCCACCGCGAGCGGGGCGGTGTTGCCGGTGCAACAGGTCGCGCAGATCGTCGAGACCGAAGGCCCGGCCGCCATCAACCGCGAGTGGGCGCGCCGGCGCGTGACCGTGCAAGCGAACGTGCGCGGGCGGGACGTGGCCGGATTCGTGGCCGAGGCGCGGCGGAAGATTGCCGAGCAGGTCGAGCTGCCGGCCGGTTATTTCATCGAGTGGGGCGGGCAGTTCGAGCACCTCGAGCGGGCCAACCGGCGGCTGCGGTTCATCGTGCCGCTGGCGCTGGGGCTGATCGTGCTGCTGCTTTACTTCAGCCTGGGCTCACTGCGCGACGTGGGCATCGTGGCCACGGGGATTCCGCTGGGCGCGGTGGGCGGGGTGCTGGCGCTGTGGTTGCGCGACATGCCGTTCACGGTCAGCGCGGCCATCGGGTTTGTGGCGCTCAGCGGCGTGGCGATGTTGAACGGGCTGGTGCTGGTGACGTTCATCCGGCAACGGCTGGCCGCGGGCGCGCCCCTGGCAAGCGCCGTGCGCGAGGGTTGCCGGCTGCGGCTGCGGCCGGTGCTGATGACCGGGCTGGTGGCGGCGCTGGGGTTTGTGCCCATGGCGCTGAACACCGGCGTGGGCGCGGAAGTCCAGCGCCCGCTGGCCACGGTGGTCATCGGCGGCCTCGTCACGAACACCCTGCTGACGCTGCTGGTGCTGCCGGCGCTGTACACCCTGTTCGGCGCACTGTCGTTGTGTGGCCAGACACCTTCCGCCGACGAATTGCCGGGAAATCCCAGCAAGCCTTCCACTACGCCGGGCGGGACATGACGGCGCGCGTGTTGATGACCCTGGTGACCGCGGGCGGCGAACAGCGCGTCCGCGACATGACCCTGCTCCGCCGCAACTCCGACTCCGTCGCGAGCCGGGGCGGTGACGCGGGCCGCCAGAAATACTTCCTCTATTTCCACAGCCCCGCCGACGTGCGCGGCACGGCCTTCCTCGTCAACAAAGAGCCGGGCCGCGACGCCGACCGCTGGCTGTTCCTTCCGGCGCTCAACCTCGTGCAGCGCATCGCCGCGCGCGACGCCGAGTCCAGCTTCGTCGGCTCGGACTTCAGTTACGAAGACATTTCCGGCCGCCTTCTGACCTTGGACACCCACAAACTGCTGTGCGAAGATACGCTGGACGGCAGACCGTGCTACGTCATCGAGAGCGTCCCGAAAAGCCGCGCCAGCTTCACGCGCAAGCTCGCTTGGATTGACAAGGCCGGCTTCCTGCCTCTCAAGGAGGAATACTACGACGCGCAAAAGGAACTGTTCAAAGTCTTCACCGCGGACGAAGTGCGCGACGTGGACGCCCTGCCCACCATCACCAAGCGCACGATGAAGAACGTCAAGAGCGGCCATCGCACAAAGGTCATCTTCCGGCAGGTCAAATACAACGTTGGGCTGACTGAAGACGTCTTCACGGAACGCTCCCCGCGCCGCCCGCCCGCCCAATGGATTTCAGGAGACTGAGCCTGGGTGACGCGATTGCCGGAAAGGAATGCACCCATCCAGCGGACGGCCGAGTGAAGCCCGCCGCGCTCCAGCAAGGGCACGGCGGCTCAGAGAGCGCGCTCAAGGCGACCGCAGGTTTTTTGCGCCGGAGGTGTCTAACCTCAGAGTATGTTGCGCCAGACCAAACCTTGATCGTAATGCGGGACACCGATGTTTTGAATCAGGAACGTGCTGCCGGGCTTGCGGGTTTCGCGGAGATTTACGAAGCCCACAAGGACCTGGTGTTCAATGTCTGTTTCCGCATGGTGGGTGACTGGCATGAGGCGGAAGACCTCGCGCAGGAAGTGTTCGTCAAAGCGTATCGGGCCATGGACCGTTTGCGGGGGGAAGCCAAGGCTTCGACCTGGCTCTACCGAATCGCGGTCAATGCCTGCTTGAATCATCAGCGCCGCAAGCAGCGCGTGCGCTGGCTCTCGCTGGATTTCCTGTTCGAGAGCCGGAGCGAGACGGAAGTTGGCCTGCCCGCGAGTGAGCAGAGTCCTTTTGACGAGTTGACGCAGCGCGAGACGGAAACGCTGGTTCAAGACGCCGTCAACTCCCTTCCCCTCAACCAGCGGGCGGTACTGGTGCTGCAGGTGTATGAAGGGCTTTCGTATGAGGAAATCGCCGCGGTGATGAAGTGCTCGGTGGCGTCGGTGGATTCGCGCCTGCACCGGGCGAAAGAAAACCTGGCGCGCCGGCTCGTGCCCCAATTGCGAAAGTAGGCCGCAGGTTTTTTCCAAACTGCGTGTCCAACTCAATGAACAGTCGAGCGACCATGAAACACGACAAGATTCAGACCAAATTGCTACTCTGGCTGGACGGCGACCTCGCGCCAGCGGAAGCCGATGAGGTCCGCCGCCATATCGCCGAGTGCCCGGATTGCGCGGCGCGCTCCGCGGCCTTGGCCGTCGCCTGGGGTGTGGCGAAGCGAAGTCCGCGAGTGAAGCCCGATTCCGGTTTGCGTGCGCGCATCTTGGCGGAGGTCGAACGGGCGGAGCGCCCCCAAGGTTGGCTGGCCGTGTGGCTGGCCGCCATTGCGCAAGTTCGTTTCCAGGCGGCGACCGCAGCGGCGGTTCTGCTGTGCGTTGGTCTCGGCGTCTACCTCGGCAGTGTTCCGAACGTCTCGCAGACCTCCACACGACCGGCGGGCGGTTCGTCCGCGATCGGCAACCTCGACAGCTTCCGTGATTTCCCGCCGGAGTCGGTGGGCGGAGTGTTTGTCCAACTGTCGGGCACGACCCGATGACCCAACCATGAAACGCACCTGGCTTGGCATTGGTTTGGCGCTGCTCACGTTGGTGAACGTGGCGGCGTTCTTCAAACTGGGCTACGGACGATGGTGCGCTGGCCACGATGCCGGCACGCGATTCGAGATTCGTGGCGGGCACAAAGATTTGGGGCTGACTCCGGCCCAGGAGGCGCAGATTGCCCCATTGCGCGAGGCGATGCAAGCCGAGCTGGCCCGGTTGCGCCCGGCGTTGCGCGCCAAGCGGGAAGAACTCGTCCGCCTGCTCGCCACGCCCGAACCGGACCACGCGCAAGTCAATGAAGTGGTCAGCCAAATCAATTCGCTCCAGGCCGAACTGCAAAAGGCTGTGCTGGAACATCTGTTGGCCGAGAAGAAAATCCTCACTCCCGCGCAACAGGAGAAATTCCTCTCCATCATCCGCGCCAAGTTGATCGAGGAGGAGCATGAGCACGGTGCTCACGGCAATGAACCTTCCCGTGAGTGAACCGCAACCTTGTGACCCGCGAATTTGCCTCCCGCCCGTTTCCAACGGCGAGAGGCGTTCCCAAACCTGAACAGAAAGGAGGTGAGAAATGAATGAAAGCACTTAAAGCACTCGTGGCCGCGATCGCCCTCGCGATGGTTGCCACTACCGTAGCGGTGGCTTCCGGTGACGGGCCTTGCCAGGACCAGTGTAAGAATGGCGAGGTCTGCAAAGACAAGTGCGGCAATGGCGAGAACTGCAAGAAGGAGCTGTCGAAAGCTCAGTCCAAGCAGAAGGACGCCAAAGCCGCAAAGGCCACCA
>Ga0272446_1001693_pt1 | contig 31530 bp, 23 predicted proteins | sample YNPCB0061_FD_194587 | JGI IMG/M metagenome (GOLD analysis project Ga0272446, IMG submission 194587) | Hot spring microbial mat communities from Yellowstone National Park, WY, United States - YNP-CB-006-1 | ecosystem: Environmental > Aquatic > Thermal springs > Hot (42-90C) > Sediment | place...
TCTGCTGGCCCATGCCACGGAATCGCCCCCCAGCTTCGCCGAACTCGGGCTGGCCGGTTGGGTACCGCGGGAGGTGGAAGAATTGGTTTTCGAGTGCCTGGCCAAAAATCCGGAGGATCGGCCGCAATCGGCACGGGAATTGGCCGAACGCTTCGACACCGCGTTGGAGCGGGCCAAGGCCACGCTCGATGCCCAACTCAGCCGTTCACTTGGCCGCAGTACCGAACGGGCCAACCCGCTGGCCCACAATCCGGGTGGTTCCCGCATGGAACCCCTGGCAGATGGCCCAGGATTAACCGCCTGCCCACCGTCCCTGAGCCGCGAGCAGGCCGCCCTGCCCTTTCACATGGAAGCGTGGATGCCGGAGAGCATCGCAATCATGAAGCTCCGTGGGTTTGTTCATGCGGCCGGCGGTGAAGTCGTGGAAAGCCTGCCCGGGTTGATCAAGGTTCGGCTCGGCTCGCGCAAAACGCCGACCGGCGGCCCGCTGTCGTGGCTCGGCCTGCGGCGCTCGTCTTCGGTCATCGACCTGGAATTGCACCTGCACCACGCCCACCCCAGTCAGGAGAACCGGCTGACCGTCCACGTCCTGTTCCGACCCGGGCACCCGAGCCTGTTGGGTGATAAGTCGTGGCGACAACGCTGTAGCGAGGTGTTCGTGGAATTGCGCTCGTACCTGATGGGCAGCACCTCGGAGTGATGGACACCGCACCGGTGCAATCTGAGAATGTTTTGGGTAGTTGCAGTTTTTTCCATTTTTAGTTTGGCAAGCCCACATAGGGCACGGTAAGAATATGAGTTTTCTCCGTTCGTCGCTGTCTCCGCTCGTCGCTGTCTCCGCTCGTCGCTGTCTCCGCTCGTCGCTGTCTCCGCTCGTCGCTGTCTCCGCTCGTCGCTGTCTCCGCTCGGACCCAAAACCCGGGCCATGGTGGTCGGGGATGCGGTGTAAGGCTCTTGGGAGAACTAGCTCATGAAACGGAATCTTGTGACGAAGATGGTCGCCGCGTTCTGCTTGGCGGTTGCCATTCACTTCTGCGCGGCCAGTGGGTGGGATGGTGCCGGGGCGGCCGCTCTGGTCAGCGGGGGTGACCCCGTACTCACTCGTGCAATGGGAGGTACTACGATATCAAGTGCCAAAACAATGACGGGATGGTGTGTGAGCAGGAGTTCGAGCATTTCGAAACCGGTGGTCCCAAAACCCGGCTCAGTCAACCCTCCGAGCAGGTCTGTACGAGCGACCCCAAATGCAAGAAACGGGACATCATCCCATGCATCACTGGCTGCACAAACCCCGACCCACAATAGCATTCGTTTGTCGTCCGGTTCGGGGGCGACCTGCCCGCGCGTTCACTCACCCCATCTCGAGGCGCACCCCATGGGCTACGGCAGCCTGTGCCCCAAAGTTCATCTCGCTGCCATCGCGCTTTTGGCGACCGGATTGCTACCGTCGGTCGCGGCGGCGCAGCCCGCCGCCGATGGCCCGATTGTCCAACGGGTGGTGCAGCAGTTCCAGGACGAAGCCTGCAACAGGTGTGTCATTACCCTGAATCTGAATTCGGTCATTCGGACCGTTGAGGACGGCACCTTTTACCGGGCAGGCAAGTTAGTATTTGCCCGGTACGACAGCGCCGTGCTGGCGGACGCCATGATGCTCTCATCCAAGAAGCCGGGCGTCAGTATCGACCGCAAAGACCTCTTTAACTGCGAGCAGTTTTACATGGCCTCGGGGCGACGCCCGATCGGAATACACTACGACCTGGTCAAGGGTGAGCGGAAGCGGCGATCGGTCAGCGTCGATCCCAAGCGAACGTACGAACAGTACTTTGAAACGGCGACTTATCACGTGAAGCTCAGCATGTTGCTGTCGCAATTCGGTCCAACCGGCAAGAGCCTGGCCGAGATCACCCGACAGCCATCCGCGTCCATTATCGCAGGGCAGAACTCCCGTGTCACAGCGACCTACCTAACCGAGTATGGGAGCGTCGAGATCGACCTCGGGCGAGTGGGGGGCAAGGATGTGCTGATCGCCGCTCGCGTCGTCCAATCCCCGAAGGACGTGTACACGAGCTTGTCGGAGGGGCGAACACTGGCCGAGCTCACGGAATCGGTCGTCGGCCCCACTCCGGGTGGGCTGACCAGGGCCGTCTACGAGTGCGCCTTGTCCCACGACGAGGCACAACCCGCCCACCTGTTCAAGACCCTGACCGTGACCATGATTTTTATCTCGGGTGGGAAGATGACATGGCACTCGACGGAGACACTGACCCTTACCGAATACCGGAAATGCACATCCCCGAACTGCGTCGAGGAACTCCGGGTTCCGGTACCGGATGGGACGGTCATATCCTCCCTCGATCCAGAGTTCCGCCCGCTGACCCTCGTCTACCAGGAGGGTAACATCGTCCGAGAAGTTGATGGGGCCAGCCTTGACGACATCATCGTCGGGCGCGTACCGGCCCGGCGGTGGGTGTATTACTACGTCGCCATGGGGATTGTGCTGCTCCTGGTCGCCGGTGTCGTCGTTTACCGCTGGCGGCGTGTCCGGCCGACTGCGTAGGGCTACCGAGGTTCCGTCATGCGGGTCATTTTGGGGTGTCTGGCGGTTCTCCTCGGCTGGTGTGAAACTACGGCGGGTGACTCTCCGTTCCCGCTGGTGGTGAGGGACTCCGGGCACCGGGCCGACCACTATTGCGGCCTGTACTGTGTCTTCCAGGCGGGCCGGCTGGCCGATCGGCCCGTCGATCTCGACCGGCTCGTCCGATCCGATCGTTTAACCGGTCAGTTCGGCAGCACCGCAGCCGACCTCCTGGCCTGCTGTGACGAATTCGGGATCGATTGCATGTACGTCCCGAACACTTCTTACCTGGACGTCTGCCTGCTCGACCGCCCAGCCATCGTACTGATCCGGAGCAGCCCCGAATTCCCCACGCCCAATCACTGGGTGCTGATTCTGACTGCCGGGCTGGGTGTGGCCGAGGTCTACGAGCCAAGCGTCGGTGTCCTCCAGTTGACGGCGGCCGAACTCCAGTCGCTCTGGGGCGGCCCGGCCATCGTGCTGGTGAACCGGGCGGACGATCCGGGGGTGCGGTTCGGCTGGACGGCGGCCAAGGCCGTGATCCTTGTCGGCATGGTCTGTTTGACACTCCTCCTACTCCGCGTGTTCGCCCGGGTGCGGCTGAGTCCGTTGGCCGGCCTCTTGGGGACCGCTCTGGTGTTGGCCGGTGCGGCACACTTCCTCCACCCCGCCGGCTTTCCGCATAACCCGGCCGTCATCGCCGACCTTTGTGCCGCTCACCGCCCCCGGCAGCCGGGCTGGGTGACCGCGGAGGAGTTGCTCAGCAGCCCAGTGATGGTGATCGACGCCCGAGAACCCGATCAGTTTGAGCACGCCCGCATTCCCGGTGCGATGAACGTCCCGATCAGCGGCTCCTACTTCCGCAACCGGAAAGTGCTGGCCGCCGTCCCACGGGATGCACACGTAGTCTTGTACTGCAACTCCGCGGATTGCCCATGGTCAGAGACTCTCGCGTCCTCGCCGCTGTTCCGGGAGTTCGCTTCCGTCTCGGTGCTCGACGGGGGGCTTCTGGCGTACAAGGCGGCCGGCGGGCAGGTGGTCCGCGGCCGTTTGAGTCCGGACAAAGGTGAATAATCTTCTGGAGTCTTCAGTCCGTGAACGCAATGTTCGGCCGTGCCCGGCGGTCGGTCGGCGCAGCGGCCATGGTCGCCGTCGCGGCCCTGTTGCTGCTGTCGGCCTACTCGTACCTCTTTAACAACTACCACCTGATCGAAAGCACCCTCAACTATCGGCTCGGGCCTGCGTGGGTGGCGGTGGCGTTCGGGGCGGTCGTGCCTTACCTCCAGCTTGTGCTCGGCGTCGCCTTGCTCCTCGCGCCCGACTACCGCCGGGCCGGACTTGTGGTCTGCGTGGTCCTGTTCCTTCTCTTCCTCGGGGCGCAATCGGCCGCTTACCACCGGGGACTCGACATATCTTGTGGCTGCTTCGGGCGTGAGAGTTCGCGGATCGGGTGGCAGTCGCTCGCCGTAGCCGGGGCGGGCCTCGGCCTGTCTATGTTAGCGCTCACCACGACCCCACGCCGCCCGGGCCGTGGTCGCGGCGGGTTTACTCTCGTCGAGCTTCTGGTGGTGCTTGCAATCATCGCCCTACTGATCGGACTCATCCTGCCCGCGGTGCAACGGGTGCGGGCCTCCGCCGCGCGATTGGCCTGCCAGAACAACCTGAAGCAGATCGGCCTCGGCCTTCACAACTACCACGACTCGGAGGGGTGGCTGCCGCCCGGCTTGGGCGTGAACCCCAAGCGCGATTATCTTTACCTCGGCTGGACGGCCCACCTGCTCCCCCAGATCGAGCAGGGGGCGGTCTGGCGGCAGATCGCGAGCGCGTTCGCCACCGATCCGGACCCCACCCAGTTCTACGGCCATCCTCCGCACCTGACGATCATGGCGACCCCGATCAAGCTGTTCGCCTGCCCGGCCGACGCGCGGGTGCCCGGCCCCGCAGAAGGTGGTGGCGTCCAGGTGGCTTTCACTTCGTACCTGGGCGTCGAAGGGACGGACCAGTTCAAGAGGGACGGAATGCTCTTCGCGGGTTCGAGGACCAGACTCACCGATGCGCTGGACGGGACGAGCAACACCCTGATCGTCGGCGAGCGTCCGCCGGTCGCGGACCTCCGTTTCGGCTGGTGGTATCGTGGTTGGGGGCAGAATCAGGACGGGTCGGCGGAAATGTTGTTGGGTACCGGCGAGATGAATACTTCTCGACCACTCTGTCCGCCAGGCCCCTACGCGTTTACAGCCGGCAACTTCGCCGACCCTTGCGACGCCTTCCACTTCTGGAGCCCGCACCCCGGTGGGGCGAACTTCGCGTTCGCCGACGGCTCGATTCGGTTTCTTCGCTACTCCGCCGCTTCGATCATGCCCGCGCTCGCTACCCGGGCCGGTGGTGAGGCCGACACCATACCCGATTGATGGATCACTCGCCCACCAGCCGGCGTCGGGGGCGTCGTGGCCGGGGCGCAGTTGACCGGCACGGGTTGTATCTGAGGGGATGAACTCCCGCTTGAAGTGTACTAGACTTTGGACATGCCTGTCTTGTTGTTTCCAAATCTGAACACGCTGCGTCTGGCTCTGACCAGCGGTCTGGTGCCCCGGAACTTGGCCACCTCTCCAGTCGCGGCCAACCATGACTCACACAATCGAGTGTGGGTTCAAGTGCTCCAGCCACTGACCCGGGAATCGCTGCTCGCCTTGGGTCGTATCGGGGTACAGGTCATCGGTGCAGGAGACGTTGCACTAAGTGAGTTTTCATGCTGGGCGGCGATTTTGCCGCTCCAGCCCGCCAACCTCACCAGGGTCACCAAGGCTCTCTTCACCGTACCCGATAGACTTCTGGCCCAATTTGTCGGTCGACTGCATCGGCGGAAATGCGCGGTGATTGGGATTCAATTGCAAGAATCGACTTCAGACGCGTGGGTGAGCGTGGTGAACCCTCCGGAGGATCTCTTACGGGCAACGCAAGAGGTCGATTCTGACGTACGGGCCTTCATTGAGCAAGTACCTAGTGTCTGGCTGCAATATGGCTGGCAACATTCAGCACCGGAGTTGCTGGTGATCCCCCCCGATTGTGTTTTGTTCCTCTCCCCACCCCGGAACATCATCGCGGTGCCTGATACCGTTCCGGCTCCAGCAATTGAAGACCTCCCGCTGCGGCTCGGACCAACGACTACCCGCACAATTCACCAGCTTTGCACCATTCCGGTTCCTCTGGCGCTGTCCCGCAGCCAGACCCCTGGTGTGGCCAATTTCTGGGTGCTCGATGGAGAAAACCCAGCCGAGTTCTGGGAGTACTGTGCCCAAGCCGATGCCCGCATTTTGCAGCAACTCGAAGTGGCTGTCGTGACCCACGAGGGTCGGACCCGGTGGCTTGTTCGGCTCAGCAATGGCAAGCGGTCGCGGGTGCAGTGGCCCGGGCTAGCTTCAGGCTACCGACCCGACCCTCGCGTTCCAGGTTTGTGGATACCTGTAAATTGTGCACTCCGACCCACTGTGCGTGTCCATAAACTGAGCCGCTATTTGGGGATTAACCCCACAACCCTCACCTGGCTTGAAGGCTGCTCTCCCGGCCAGGTGAGGGTCCATGCCGTCCCGTATACTGTGTTTCAACCGGTTTCCAAGCTGGTGGAATACTGCGCACCGGAAACCGTGACTTTGTTGGTACAACCCCGCAGTGAACCATTCCCATTGCCTCGTTACACGGTCGAGCCGTCGACTCCTACCACAGCCCAGCCGGAGCCCCTGCCCTCTTCGCTGGGCCTGGCTCGCCCGCCGAGCCCCCTTCCAACCCCAAGGCAAGAACAATCGGGTTGGCTAAAGTGGATCGCGCGTCGTCTACTGGGACGGGTTCAGCAATCCCCGACTCACGCGGTATCCGTACCAAAACAGCCAACCAGACCCACAGAAATCCCGGTTACGACGCGAATGGAAAATAAATTGACCTCAACCGACTCGTTGCTTCATGGCCAGCATTGGACCGCTCGCCGGCGTGCCCTGGAGGCTCGGCTGTTTCAGGAATTGCCGCAATTAGGATCGCAGGAGCGAAGCGAGCGCTGGGCGGAATTAGCGGGTCTGTACACGGTCACTGGCAGGCAAACCGATGCCGCAGTGTGCTGGTTAAACGCGGCCTGGGAATCTGTGGTGTTACCTCTTGATTGGCTCGAACGGTGGCTGAACGCTGAACGCCGAGCGGCCAAAGTACCGGAAAATGCCATTCAACTGGAAGACTGGCTTCGGGAAGCAGAACGACCAGGATTGGCCCGTGTCATTGCCGCTTACTGCGCTTGGGCAGGCCATGCCCCAACCCCATCGGCGGAGTTCGTCCAATTTTTGCCGGAGATTCAGGCCGTCCTCGCCCAACACTTTGACGATCTACCCATCCGTGCCGCTTGGCTGGCCATCTTGGGCGTAACACGTATCTGTGATGGTGATGCATTGGGTTTGGCCCGTTGGGGCGACCGTTTGCTTCACCGACTGGCGGTTCGTGGACCGGGGTTGGATCTCGACTCACCTTCCTTTCTTCGATTTCACGGCACCGGGTCGCCGGAGCGCTTTCAAAGTGCCCGCGAGTTGCTGATTCGAGTGCACAAGCTCGCTGGGGATTGGATTCAGGACCACGGAGGCACCGGACGGTTTCAACGTGAGGGGTTGGACGCTGAAACGGAGTGTACAGCGACATATGCTCAATTCATGTTCTCCTGGGGACTCGGGGCATTAGGTGAGCGAAGCCGTGCCAAGGAGTGGGCCAATCGGGCTCGTCAAATGCTTGCCCGATCCCCGCGCCGCCCGTGGGTAGTACCGGCGGTGCATGCCATCTTGGGCGATCTCTTTCTTCAACGAGTCAACGATGCCATTGAAGGACGAGCACCTAAGCCAATTTTAGCCAAGGAATTCCAAGCTCGGATTGACCAACTGCCCGTTGGCAGCATCGAGCGGTATTCCATTGATGTCTTGCGGGAACATTCCAGCATTTTGGAACCGCTGGCCCGCATCCGCGCTCGCCCCGATGAACTGAAATGCTTTTGGGGTCAGGACCGTCTCGCAGATCGGCTCGTTGTGCTCCTCGCGCGGGGTTCGCTCGCCGATTTGCCGTCGGAGGCGCGTGAGTTAATTGGGCAGTGTTATACCAGCCCTTCAACTGAACATATCCCCCGAATCACCCTGGCTTTGTTGGAACTCGCTCCGTGGCTGGATCACCCAAGCATAATTCAGTTGTTCGATCTGGTCCCCCAGGCAGTGGATTGGGTCGAACCGTGGATTACATCCGGAGCCCGTGGCCATGGACACACACCGGAAAGTTTAACCGATCGAGTGATCCGTTATCAGGCACGTTTGATTGAAGCAGCCATGTCCGCTGGTGCGCTACTGCCCAGCGAACTTGGGCAGCCGGCGATCACGCAGATGTTGCGGCGATTGGAGGCCTTCGGGGAAGTGATCCGGCCACCCTTCTTTCAGATTATTCGTACTGTGTTTCGAGTGCTTCGTCGACATAAACTCCCCCATGTGGCCGAACATCTGGTCCGTTTCCTCAATCCGCTACCAAGCATGGCCAACGATGAAGTGCCTCTGCCGATACGACTCGGACTTGCTACTGGATGGTTCACAGCTGGCGATACCGACATAGGTCTTAGCATTTTGGACGAAGCTCGGAATGTGCTGTATCAGCGCGGTGCTCGGGACATTCGTAGCCATACGACCTTGGCGATTGCGTACGCTCACACTCTCGGCTTTGCACCCCCGCAATGGGCGTATGGTCGGCTCGAGGAACTCTTTCAACGGGATGCCCACGGCAACACACGCTTAGGTTGTCTGGCGGTAAGCGGAGGAACCAATCGCTATTACACTTTGCAGCCGCTGCAGATGATCGATGCGGTTGTGCGAGCCGTTGTCAACGATGAATTTACGCTTGAAGCCGGGGTGCGCAACTGGTTGGACGACGATGAATTCCTGATCCGCAACCGTATCCACCGCGATCTCAGCAGCGTGCTTCGTACATTCAACCTAAGCTAACCGATGAGGCCTGTGGACATACTTTTGACAAGCGAAAGTGACTCCTTCGCGGCGATTCCAAGAGATCTCAACAAATGGTGCCCGCATGGGCCAATGGCACTGACCTTCTTCAAAAATGAAATTACTGACAGAACCGAATAACTTAAGAGTCATGCCCTGCTCTCGAAGCAGCTGGTTCGCCACGTTTTCGACTACTTTGGTCAACAATAGGCCGAACATCGGTCTGAGATGGGTAAGTCTCTTCAAACCGGGCAGATCGAAGACAGCCAGTTAATGAAGAACCTGAGCAAGAATCACTTCCAATGCCTGGCATTGAAAGCCGGATAGGGAAGTGGCCTTGACTAGATCGACTCGAACTACCTTAAGCACACCCTACTAACATGTCGCGGGAGCGGGTGGGCTTTACAGACCGATCCGTCTTTGGACACAATCCTAATCCCTGATTTCGGCAAGGAGGCGAAATGATGGCAATGCCCCTTTGGTTAACGAAGTTGCTGATCCGGACCCGGCTGGCACGATTTAGTCGCCGTGCTCAACGCTTGACGGACGGGGGCACACAGTTTCTTCGGTATTACTCCGATCGCGTCCTCTGTTCTCCGGTCGAAGAGTTACTGGACGCCGCGTATGTGCCTGATTCAACGGGCCCCGATGTTCTCGATTTAAATACTGCTGTCCTGCGATCTGACTCGGGTATCAGTCTGGGTCGCTTCACCGCGGATCGCCGTGGCAACCCACCTGCTAATGGCCTCCCAGAACTGCGGCAGGCGATCGGCGAACGGTATACCCGCATTAATGGTCGAAGTTTAGACCCCGAGTCGCAGATCTTGGTGACTCATGGAGCCAGTGGTGCACTAGCTGCGGCCCTCGATGCATTCCTTAACCCCGGCCAAGGCATCGTATTATTTGATCCGAGTTCGCCGTTATTTGCACTTGGAGCAAAATCACGGCGAGCCAGGGTGCGATGGGTGCCAACATGGAATGAGGACGGGCGGTGTCGTTATCTCGCAACCAGCTTTGAGAAGGCAATGCGAGGAGCTCGCATGCTCATCCTCTCCGATCCCGTCAACCCGACCGGTGGGGTTCTAACTGATGAAGATTGGGATCATATCACCTGGATTGCAGGGGCTTATGGCGTAATCGTGTTAATCGACGAGTCGTTTGCTCGCTTCCGTTTCCGTGACCCCCATCGTTCCATGGCACGGCTCGCTGGAGCGGAACACCGCGTGCTGATTGTCGGCTCCGTGACACAAGAATTCGGACTTGGCTCACTCCGGGTGGGTTGGATCAGGGGACCGCGCCACTTGGTGCGTGCCTGTGCGTTGACCGCCAATCTCAATGCGCCCTATGTCCCAACCGTTTGTCAACAAGCCGCGGCCCGAGTACTTTCGGAGTCGAGTGACGGATTCTCTACAACACTGGATCGTCTTCAGGGCAAAAGTAACTTTGTAGTTGAACGATGCCGTGCAATGGGCTTGGAAGTAGCGGCACCTGGAGGTGGGTTGTTTGTTTGGGTGCCGGTTGCTTCACTGGGTGTGGATGGCCGCACCTTCGCCAAGCGACTCTATCAAGAGGAACACGTGCAGGTCGGCCCCGGTTACGCGTTTGGGCCTTCGGGCACTGAGCATGTTCGCATCAGCGTGGCCGGCGATGATGGTCGTCTTCGCGTGGGCTTGACACGCATCGCAGCTTTTGTGGCACGGATACGAAACCCCAACACGCCGGGAACGGATTCAGCTTCTTGCAAACAAGAGCAACATGAGATTCCTACAGAGACGTGTACGCACTTAATTAGACCGAGTTTTAGTCGAGTTTAGGTTGATCTCAGCTACCAAACAAATCGAGGACGCGAGAGGGATTCATTGGTAATGTGTAATATCGACTTGGTTTATTGCTGGATTCGGTCCTGCTGCCAATTTGATCAATTTCCCTGCACGAGTTCCCCTTAGCTAGGTTCGTGATAAACTATCATTGGGCCTGAAGCTCAACGGTCGAGCAGGGTGCTCATAACACCTTGGAAGTGGGTTCGACTCCCACCGGGCCCATTCAACTGGATCGGTTATTAGCACAATTCCAGCCAACCTGATTGCTGCTGAAAAGGTAAAATGCTGCCTTGCAGACTTTCTTTCACTATCGAGCGACCTGAACAACTCTGACGGTTGTTCAGGTCAAGCTGCGATGTGAGTAGAAAGTAAACAAGTCACAATCCGTTTTTGTTTGTACTTGGCCCTTCATAATCCCAATATCTTCCGTGACGTGGAGCCATCATATTCGTTATAACTGTTTTGCTCCCGATCTGTCGGAGTAACAGGTATGTCTCGGTGCGAGGGATTTCCAGTTTCGATTTTGCTTATTTGTTCTATTTTGTTTGCCATTGCACAAGCAACTCATGCGATGGCTCAACAACTTCCTGATACGGCGACAGTGGAACACAAGCTACCTCTTGAGAGTCCACCCACTCCCCAGTCAGTAACGGCAGCGACGTCCTCGAATGAAGCGAATTGTTGTCAAATAGCCTTGGACTGGAAGACGATCCCTCGGGTTCGATCCTTCCCGCGAACTGGCAACTTTTCGGTTCCACCTGCGGGTCCTGGCTACTATTCGCTCGTGGACCAACTGCGGGGGAATTACCTCGAGGGACCGCCAAAGTACCCGTATCCGCGGTTTAGCCTGATGCAGCCTTCCTTTTTCGATAGTAACAATTTCTCGTATCTTGATGACCCTAAAAACACTGAGGTTGACTTCTTCGATTGCTTAAAGCGGATGCGATTCGGAGACAACTGGCTATTCGTGACTGGTGGGGACTTCCGATACCGTTTTGAAAATCATTACAACGCACGGTTGACGGAAACGAATAACGAATTCGACTTGACCCGAGTGCGCACCTACGGCGACTTATGGTATCGGGACGACTTGCGTTTTTATGCAGAATTCATCGGAGCATGGTCCAGCCCTCAGAACCTACCCTTTTTACCGACGGATCGCAACGATGCGGACTTCTTAAATCTGTTTGTGGACCTGAAACTAGCCGACTTAAACGGAAAACCTGCCTACATTCGTCTCGGTCGCCAAGAACTTTTGTTTGGCTCGCAGCGGATGATCTCTCCTTTAGAGTGGGGTAATACACGTCGGACCTTCCAAGGTGTACGTGGGTTCCGCCAAACCGAGAACTGGGATATTGATCTGTTTTGGGTACAGCCGGTAATTCCAAACCCGGGAATTCTGGATTCAGTTGATAACAACCAGAACTTTGCGGGTGTTTGGGCTACGCGTCGACCCCAAAAGGGACACGCAATCGATTTCTATTACTTACTACGCGACATCACGGCTGCGGCTACGGTTTTGGGCATTCCCCTTGGGAATACGACCCGTAATACGGTTGGGGCACGTTACGTCGGCAATGTGGAGAACTTCCTCTTTGACTTTGAAGGGGCGATGCAGCTTGGCTCCCAAAGCGGGAGGAATGTGATTGCTGGCATGGCGACAGTTGGGGCAGGTTATAACTTCAAGGAGGCCCCATTGTGTCCAACATTTTGGGCTTACTACGACTTTGCTAGCGGCGGGAATCCCACAAGTGGTACAACCCATACTTTTAACCAACACTTTCCCTTCGGTCACTTTTACCTGGGATGGGTTGATCAAGTGGGCCGGCAAAACATCCATGATCTCAATTTCCACCTTTACCTTTACCCAACCAAGTGGCTGACCAGTTGGTTACAGTTCCACAGTTTCTGGTTAGCAAACAAAAATGATGCACTCTACAACGCTGCCGGTTTACCCATTCGTTGGGACCCGACAGGGCGATCCGGCTCACACGTCGGTGAGGAACTCGATCTCGTTTTCAATTTTCACCTGACGAAACACTTGGATGTCCTGGCGGGGTACTCATACTTGTGGGGTGGTGAGTTTCTTAGAAACACGGCAAGCCCCACCAATGCCGTCAACACCAGTTTCTTTTTCCTCCAGACCACGTACCGATGGTGAGAGTGTTGGCTGAGCCAGCCTACAGGCTAAGGTCACCCGGGCTGTAACCATCGAACAACATATAGACGAATTGGACAACAATTATGGTAAAGTTAACTCGCCTTCCTCGGTAGTCCACTTCCGCGGGCATTCCCGTGTAGGTCATATAGGGGGGACCATTTCCTGCTTGGTAACAGTGCGATCCACTGGCCAGCTCGCCAGAGCGTTCTCACCCAATCCATCCGAGATGAGAAGGTAGCCAACGCAGTGCGAATTAACACACAGGGTTACTAACGAACGTTCTTTTGCTGTACATGAAGCTGGGGAGCATACCTCACAATCACAAAACCATTCTCATTTCGTCCCGTGAAGTCGATCTGGATCGCTGAGGCCAATACTCACCCAGTCGAGCGGTGAGTGGTCCCCAACCAAATGCCCAGCCGAAACCGCCTAAAGCCCAAGCACCAAGTCCAATGGGAGTCATGTTTAAGTCTGATTGGCCCAGTTGTCCGGTTTTCATAGTTGGGCTTGCCTAACTCCCGGCTGACGTTGGAGGCCTTCAAGCATAACGTGTTGTTATGCAACCCATTGTATTAATTAACGCAGTTGGTCTTACACCCCGACTACTCGAGCAGGCCCCACGACTCCAGGCGATAGCGAAAGAGGGGTGGGTCACGGATATGACGGAGGTGTTGCCGGCGGTGACCTGTACTGCTCAGGCCACCATGCTGACGGGCGAATTACCGAACAAACACGGTGTTGTCGCAAATGGTTGGCTTTATCGCAGCACGAACGAAGTTCGCTTTTGGCAACAGTGCAACCGATTGATCCAGGCGGAACCGTTATACGAAACGGCCCGCCATCGTGCTAAAGCCAGATATCAACCTTTTAAGAGCGCCAAGCTATTTTGGTGGTTCAACCAGGGCGCGACTGTTGATATTTCCATTACACCCAAGCCGCATTATGGAGTGGATGGAAATAAAGCCTTTGGGATCACTGGCACCCCGTCGGGATGGGCTGAGGACTGTGAACGGCAACTCGGCCCGTTCCCATTTGCACAATTCTGGGGGCCACTGGCCAGCGCTCCCAGCACTCAATGGATTGCTGAAGCAACCGCTTTGACTTTACGTCACCATCGCCCGGACCTGACACTAGTTTATCTTCCCCATCTCGACTACGACCCGCAACGGTTCGGGCCAGCAGGTACTGACATGTCAAAGTGCGTCAAGCAACTCGATGACATGTGTGAACCTGTGCTGGTTGAAGCAAGGAAACTGGGTGCACAGGTGTGGGTAGTCAGTGAGTATGGCCACTGCGATGTCCGCCGGCCGGTGTACATCAACCGAACACTTCGTAATGCGGGTTTCTTGATGGTGCGACCAGGGCCCTTTGGTGAACAACTTGATTTGTATGGTTCTCGCGCTTTTGCTGTGTGTGATCATCAACTGGCCCATATCTATGTGCAAAATCCGGACGACGTGCCCTACGTCCGAGATACGCTCCGAGAAATCCCGGGAGTAGGCCGACTGGTTTATGGGGAAGAACGGCAAGTGATTGGACTCGGACATGCCCGTAGCGGTGAGATTATTGCCATGGCCGAAACCGATGCCTGGTTCGCTTACCCATTCTGGCTCACCGACCGGCTGGCACCTGACTATGCCCGGACCGTCGCTATTCATCATAAACCCGGATTCGATCCCTGTGAGTTGTTCTTCGATCCCAAACTCCGGTTTCCAAAGTTGCACATTGCCCGACGGCTTGTGCAAAAGAAGCTTGGGTTCCGAACGAAAATGGATGTCGTGCCGCTTGACGCCAGCATTGTGCGTGGCAGCCACGGCCTACTCGCCACCGACCCTCTAGATGGTCCGATTCTAATTGGCCATGGCCAAAACCCGGGACGAAGCGTCCCCATGACGCGTTTGAAGGAACTGATCTTAGCGGCGCTCGGTTTGGAATAACCGTTGGTGCTGTTCGATTACCCGATCAGCTTCCGCATTTGCTTAAGATACCGTGGGACAGCGATCTTGGGGTCTTCGTCGGACTCATATTCTAAAGCAATGTAGCCTTGGAAGTGCGCTTCTTTAAGAATCCGAATAACGCGTGGCAGATCCGCCGGCTCCTTTTTGTTATTGGGATAAACCTCCGTTTTAATCTGTGCCACCACCCCATAAGGCGCAATCTTTGCTAAGTCAGAATATGGATCTTTTGTCCGGAAATTACCAGTGTCGATGTTGACGCCCAGTGCTTTGCTTTTCACGGGCTGAACAAGTTCAAGGAGGCGCTCCGGGGTATCTGTGATACCGCCGTGGTTCTCAAGCGCTAGTATTACACCGTGCTTTTCGGCGTGCTGGCAGCAATCGTAAATAGCTGCAATCACGCGTTTTTGAGCTTCTTTCAGTGTGTCGCCCTTTTCCAAGCTTCCCGCAAAGATGCGAACCGTCGCGGCACCGAGTTTTCCAGCCCGTTCTATCCAGTCCTTGACCAATTGAATTTGTGCTTGCCGCTGGTTGTCGTCCCGAATGCAGAAGTTGTTACCCACCGGTACCCCGGAAATGGCCAAACCGTGCAACTGGCAACGCGCTTTGAGTTTGTTTAAGTACTCGTCGGAAGTTTCAGCGAAGTAGTACGATGTCAGTTCAACGGCATCAAGCGGTGCCCAAGCTGCTAGGTCTATGAAGTCCAACAAGGTCATTAAAGGCTTCTTTAAATCGAGATACTGCCGGAAACTATACGCAGCCAGGCTCAGCCCCATTTGGGGCTTACCGGATAACCGCTGGATTGGGTCAATCCCACTTGCCGTATATTGCGCGAGAGCTAACGGACACAACCCTGACACTGATGTGGCAAGAAACGTCCGACGAGATAGTCTCATCGTAATACCTCTAGACAAATAACAAGGTTGAAAATCGATGGTTTACATCTCACCCTCTAGCGGGGTATGATTCGGTATCTTAATAGTTAGGGAGCAATCTCGATGTTGCAATCACGACTAACCCGTGCCTTCACCGGACTGATTGTCTGTGTTTGGCTTGTCTCCCCTGCTGATGCAATCTATCTGCGTCCGGAGTTGGAAAAGGTACCAGTCGAACGTCTTGCCAAGAATCTGCAAGACGCGATCGAGAAAAACCCTAAGGATGCCAAAGCATTGGTAAATTTGGGTCGGTTACATGCCATGGCGTATTCACTTCGATCCGACACCGTCGAGGTCAACAAGCGGACTCCAGGTGAGATCTGGTTTGGGTTCGAGCCACCGCTTGTGCCCTTCCGAAATGTCAAAAAAACAGAAGATCAAGAGAAATTGAAAGCAGCTCAGCTTCATCTCGAACAAGCACTTAAGTTCTATGAACAAGCCCTCAAGCTGACCCCAGATGATCTGCGGGTCTTACTCGGATACGGCTGGCTTTTGGCTGAGGCGGGCAAGAAAACGGAGGCGATTGCGGCGCTGCGTAAGACGATTGATAAAGCCTGGGAAAAAGAGAAGGATCTGATGGCGCTGGGGTTGGGTGGTCACACCTTCACTGCTGAGGGAGCCGATTATCTGATCCCTCTTCTCGATGCCGACAAAGATAAGGATGAAATTGCCACCCTGAAAGCTCGTGCCGAGCGATTGAAGCAACTTCCCCGCCCCATTACACCAATCGCGGTACCGTTAATGGACGGCCTCTCAGCCTCTGAGATCGAAAATCGTGCGGCTGAGGTTGCCTTCGATGCAGACGGAACAGGTTTGCAAAAGAAGTGGACCTGGATCAATGCCAATGCAGCTTGGCTGGTCTATGATCCTAAACAATCAGGTAAGGTCAGCTCGGCCCTGCAACTATTCGGTAATGTGACCTTCTGGCTATTTTGGGATAATGGTTATGAGGCACTCGATTCGTTAGACGATAACCGAGATGGCCAGTTGAGCGGGGCGGAATTGAATGGGTTGGCGCTTTGGCATGATGCTAACGGCAATGGGATCTCTGATCCAGGTGAAGTTCGACCGCTGATCGATCATCGCATCGTTACTGTGTCTTGTAAGTTCGAGGTGGATCCAAACCATCCGAATCGAATTGTCTTCTCAAAAGCCGGCGTCACCTTGACGGATGGCACAACCCGGCCAACATTCGATCTGGTGTTACGTCCTGCGAAATAACCGTTACTCGATCTGCGAAGCGGCAGTGCTCGGTGCTGGCTCTCGGCCTGCTACCTCGTTGTTTGGACTTTGCTCATGCAGTTGCTCTACATTTTCCCAATTTTGATGAATCTTCTGCCAACGCTTGGTCCAATCGACCAGACCCGACCCAACATCGTGCTACTGGTCGCTGACGATATGCGCTGGGACATGATGGGTTGTGCAGGTAACCCCATCATCAAAACACCAAATCTCGATGCACTGGCCCGCGATGGCATTCGTTTCAACAATGCGTTTGTTACCACCTCGATCTGTGCGGCGAGCCGTGCCTCCATCCTTACTGGGTTGTACGAACGAACTCACCGCTATACTTTTGGGACCAAACCGATTTCCGAACAACACGTGAAGATCAGTTATCCAGTTCTCCTACGGAAAAGTGGGTATCGCACCGGATTCGTCGGCAAATTCGGAGTTAGTGTTCCTACTCGTGCTGATAAAGAGATGTTCGATTTCATCAAAGTCCTTCAACCAAATCCTTATTGGAAAAAGCAACCCGATGGAACCGAAAAGCACCTGACCGACATCGAAGCAGAGGAGGCGATCGAGTTCATCAAAGGCAGTCAGGCTGGGCAACCGTTCTGCCTAACGGTGAGCTTCAACGCGCCACACGCTGAGGATGGGGACCCACGGCAATACTTTTGGCAACAAGAAGTGGACCACTTATATCGTGACGTCCGTTTTCCGGTGCCCAAAACGATGACGGACGAGTTTTTCAATAGCCAACCCGAGTTTCTACGGAACACGGAAAGTCGCATTCGTTTCAACTGGCGATTTAATGAGCCTAAAAAGTACCAGGAGATGGTAGCTGGCTATTATCGCATGATCTCGGGTATCGATCTCGTGATCGGCCACATCCGTGCCGCTCTCCAAGAGAAGGGACTGACTCAGAACTCGATCATCTTATTTACTTCTGACAACGGTTATTTCCTTGGCGAACGGGGATTTGCCGACAAGTGGTACATCTACGAGTATTCGATCCGGGTGCCGTTGCTTGTGTTTGATCCTCGTGCTCCGAAGAAACGACGTGGCAAAATAGTGGAGGCCATGGCTCTTAACGTAGACATCGCACCGACGATATTGGAACTTGCCGGTCTTGAAGTACCAAAGGATCTCCAAGGCCATAGCCTTGTCCCGCTACTTCAGGGAGAGGTGCCAGCCGATTGGCGAACGGACTTCTTTTACGAGCACCTTTTTGACCGGAGCAATATTCCCAAAAGCGAAGGCGTGCGGACCGATCGATACACTTATGTTCGGTGGTTTGAGCAGAATCCTTTATTGGAGGAACTTTACGATCATGTCGTGGATTTTGATCAGATCACAAATCTCATCGAGAACCCGAAGTACGCCGACATTCGGGACCAACTTCGAAAACGAACGACGCAACTCCGCGATACCTATGGCGGTCCCTATCGCCCTAATCCAGCACCCAAGAAAAAGTGAGGTTTGCTTCAAGAAAGACCCAAATGGCCCACAGTTTGTCGTGATTTGATCAATCGACCAGGAGCTACCCTCATGGCCGTCGCTCCCAGCCTCCAGGTATTGCTCGCACAGATCATCGATTATGCCGGCACCTTTCCGCCCGCATCGTTACCTTGCCAAACGGCAATTGACAATTACTTCCGATACCGGGCTGGAAAACACGCCTGGATGTTGCGTGGATTAGTGGTTGCAGCAGCCGATCTCCCCAAGGTTCCAAAAGAACTTAATGGCTCTCTCGCGGTATTAAGCGACATGGATGAGCCGCGCGCCACAACGATCGAAACACGTCGGGTGTTTCGAGCCAGAAAGCCGGTTTATTGTGAAGTAGCGATAGGCGAACTCGACGAGGTCAAGCGTGCTGGATGTTATGCCAAGCTTCGAACGGGGGGCGTTCAACCAGAGTTAATTCCGAGCGTCGAGGCGGTGGCCGAGTTTTTGCTAGCCTGTGCGAATCGTCGATTGGCATTCAAGGCGACAGCCGGTTTGCATCACCCTATTCGATCCTCCCAGCCGCTCACATATGACCCCGAACCCCCTCGGGCCATTGTTCACGGCTTTATCAATGTCTTCATGGCCGCAGCATTTGCCTGGCATGGCAAACGGGATCTTGTACCTATATTGTCCGAAACTGATCCGACGACTTTTCGCTTCGACAATCAAGCATGTTGGCGGGATTGGTCGCTGAGTATCGATCAACTTCGTAAAGCACGTCGAGAATTTGCTCACTCGTTTGGCTCCTGTTCATTTGAGGAGCCGATTCACGATCTGCAGACCTTAGGACTTCTATGATTGACCACACCCATGATCCAAACTTGCGAAGTTGGGTCGAGTCAGCCAATCGGCCCGGCTGCGACTTCCCCATTCAAAATCTCCCCCTTGGCGTATTCCGGCTCGCCGGCGATACCCGCAGCCATCTGGGTGTGGCAATTGGCGATTTCGTTTTGGAACTTTCGGAGTGGTTGTCGGGTGAGACACTTAACGACTATGTCGCACTTTCTTCAACGCAACGTCGTGACCTGCGTCACGAGCTGAGCCGTGCACTGTCCACCGGTGCTCCACCCCGGCCCTTGATTGCTCAGAACCAATGCCAAATGCTTCTGCCAGTCGTGGTTGGGGATTACACCGACTTCTACGCTTCGATTCACCATGCAACCAACGTGGGCCGCATGTTCCGCCCCGACAACCCACTGTTACCCAACTACAAACATGTTCCTATTGCTTATCATGGACGAGCGTCGTCGCTCGTTACGAGTGGTACACCCGTCTACCGCCCGATCGGTCAACTTGGCGAGGGCCGCTTCGGTCCGTCAAACGAATTGGATTACGAAGTTGAACTGGCTGCGATCATCGGCCCTGGCAATGCGTTAGGCCAGCCCATTCCTATCGCTGAGGCTAGTGAGCATCTTGCCGGAATATGTTTGCTCAATGACTGGTCGGCTCGAGATATACAACGTTGGGAATACCAGCCTTTGGGTCCGTTTTTGGCCAAGAACTTTGCCACCTCACTTTCACCTTGGATGGTGACCTGCGAAGCTTTAACTCCGTTCCGCACTCATGCTCCGTCGCACGATGTGCCAGTATTACCCTATCTGCAAGAACCAGGAGCAGGAGCATTCGCTATCACCGTTGAAGCGTGGTTACGATCTCCCAAAATGAATGCACCCATTTGCGTAAGCCGAGCCTCGTTTCAGGATATGTACTGGACGTTTGGGCAAATGATCGCTCATCACAGTTCTAATGGCTGCAATCTTCGGCCCGGTGATATCATTGGATCGGGAACAATCTCGGGACCAAACCGGGAAAACCGCGGGTGCCTACTGGAGCTAACCTGGAAAGGCACCGAACCGATCATGTTACCGGGTGGCGAGTACCGCACCTTTTTGGCCGATGGGGATGAGGTGATATTAAAGGGCTACTGCGAACGGGAGGGTTTTACGAGGATTGGCCTGGGAAGTTGCCAAGGTGTGATCCTACCTGCAATCGAATAAACCCTAGCAGTACCAAAGTCCAACAGACGGTATGCGGACACGGCGAATTCACATTGGTGGTGCCATTTCAAGTAGCATGTTAAACACGCGTTCAATATCTTCATCCTCAGGTAAAACACGTTCTCTCGATGCCAGCAGACTTCGATAAACTCAACCCTCAGAGTATCGAGTTAGCGACCGGTTGGAGTTGGATCGAATCTTCGTTTACTCGTGTGGATAAGAATAGCAAGTCACCTAAAACCTCATCAACCGAGTCCAACGTGAGCAAAAGCTAGCTGACGACAAGGCGCTCAAACACGCTGACAAAAATATCCTAAAACTTGTGAGAATGATCTATGTGCCGAAATAGTCTTCAATAGTTTGGGCATAGAAGTTATCACCGCTTCACGGGAGTGGGTAGACCGAAAAATTCCCGCACGCGTTGCAATTCGGGGAAATTCATGACCCGCATGACATCAGAATAGTCATCCGTCCAGGCTGGCACTTGCGAGAGGGTTTCCAATCGTCGAAACGCATGGCCGTGTTCACGGATCATAACATCTTGGTGGGTTGCATTAGGGCCATAGGCGTCGATCAATTCAATGTATTTAGCCAGACGGGCCTTCTCAGTAGTATCATTTGGCTCCTTAAGCCTAGCATTAATCCAGTCCCAGTACAGATCGTCCAAGTCGCTGAAGATCCCTTTTGTTAGCAACGCTTCAGTAAGCATTTGAAAACGTTGGTTCTTGTTTGGATCGATCAAGTCGGCATACTTATTCATCGCCCAGGCTAGCCACGCAGCCCGGGGACTATCATCCTGGTTTAGAATCTGATAGAGGGGTCGCCGGTTGCCGGGCTGTATCTCCGAGAGTTCTTCATAATTCGCCTGAAGACCCTCGGAGAGCACGGCATCCATCGCGATTTTTGCCCGATCATCTCCTGCCGGAGTTGGACCGTTGAAAACAATATCCCCTAAAGACGCGTAGAGCCTTCCCAAATACTCCGGCCTACGGGCCAATACTACCCAACTACTCGCAGTTTTCCCTGGCCGACCTTCCTTATCGTCGTTCCAAACACGCGCAGTTAAACCCAGATCACGGGCAATTGCTGCTACAACTGGCTCCAAGCGCACCCAGCGATTCGAAATGTGGAGTCCGAGCAGGCCATCTTCTGTCATTCGATCGAGGTACAGCTGCACGGCCTCCTTCGTTAACAGGTGAACTGGAATCGAGTCCGAACTGAAGGCGTCGACCAGGAGTAGGGCATATTTTCGATCCGTGTCGTCCTTGAGTTTCAACCGAGCGTCGCCCATTCGAATATCAACATCACCACCAGCTTGAGACTGGGCTCGCTTTTTCCCATCGGTCACATAAGTGAAGTATTTATCGGTATCTGCTACAAGGTGTTTGACCGCCGGGTCGATTTCATAAAAGGTCAGTCGTTGACCCGGCAAGACATAACACGATGCACTTCCCGTGCCGAGGCCAACCATGGCAACATCAGCCTTAGCGTCGATACCACCCTTACGGGAGCGAAGTTCGCTGAACATCGCCCCCACCGGTCCTGTGCGGTGGTAATAAGTCAGTGGCTCTTCACGTGGATTGAATGCATGGTTCGCCCCAGCGACAACAAGATTGTCCCAGGGGTTCAACGCCGTGAGAAATTGCAACGTATCGAACACATTGTTATCCATACGCCGAATCTGCGTTCCATGCAGCGTCGTCCCGTGTACAAGTCGGTGATATTCGATCCGCCCTGACCAAGTCAGCTCGCCATCGCTGTTGCGGAAGATCGGTCGTTGATAATCAAAGTCTTCCTCGATCTTCAGAATACCAAAGAAACTCCGCTCCGAGTAAATCACCCCACTACCAATCTCCCGATAGGTGTGGTACCCAAGTATGGCCGCGACACACAAAGCAAAACGCAACGGGCGATCGACAAAGAAGAAGCAAACCATTACGGGCACTGCAAAGATCAGCACGGCTCGTACCGTGTCTTGCGAGAGATCCAGCGACTGAGCTATGTTCTTTTGTCGCTCTAAGTACCAACTTTGGTGCGAAATCCGAACTAATGCGTAGAAACCCAACCCCACAATCAATGGAATAATGAAATCCAGATAGATCGGCCGAGACTTGATGTGTGAAATCAATGATCCAAGGGTACTTCTGGGAAAACGTACCTCTTCATCGGTTCCCTCTGTAAGTAGTCGCGGGACCATCAGGCAACTGATCACCAACACCAACGGGTATTCATAGGCGTATGGGAAAATCAGCGGTGCTAACAGCGAGTTGAAGATACCACCCAGCACCCCACCCACGGACATAAGTAGAAAGAATTTGGTGAGATACTCCGGGCTAGGCCGATCCCGGGCCAATTCGTAGTGGCACATCAAAGCAACGGCAAAGAATGTCAGGATGTGCAACACCATCTTGATGAAGTAACCCGGATTCACATCCGAAATCATTACGAAGACTAGCAAAAGTATCATTACCGGGGCAGCGTTTCCAATGACCAATCGGAACCAATCGGGCACGCGACCAAAGGCGATGATGAACGTGATGAGATAAAGCGCGAGGGGAATAACCCACAATAATGGGATCGAGGCAATGTCGGTGGTCATGTGAAAAGTAACGCCCAGCATCAAACTCGATGGCACAAAGGCCAAGGCCACCCACTTAACTCTGCGCAATAAACTCGGCGGTGGTTCCTCGATTACCGGAGTTGCTGTGTTTGAAGCCTTACCAAGAAGGACATTTCGAGAAGATGCCTTGAGGCTTGTGGCGGTTGAGGGCGGTGGAGCACCTATCGGGTTGGCAGCTGCTTGCCCACAAAAAAATACCAAGACACTCAGGAACGCAAAGCCAATCGCAAACATCCAGGCTTGCTGGTCAATGGTCATGTTTGGCTCAATGAGAAGTGGGTATCCCAGCAACGAAATAAGGCTACCCGCATTGCTCGCGGAATAAAGGAAGTATGGGTCGCGAGCCGAGGGGTGGCCCGTGGCCGTGAACCATCGCTGCAACAGTGGAGCGCTGGTGGAGATCACAAAAAACGGAACGCCAATGGCTATGGTGAGCATTGTCAACACACTCAGAATGGGACTCGACTCATCGCCTCCTGGGGCGAGGCTCTCAGCGATGGCGATGGGGCTGTGACGGGTACCAAACGTGATTGACAGGAAGAACGCCGCAATCGGTAGCCCCAACACTAACAAGTGAATTGCCCATTGCTTGCGCGGGGAATATTTGCCCGTAAGATGGTGGGCATACTGATAACCCAGAAGCAACAATAACTGAAAGAACACCATACAGGCGTTCCAAACAGCCGGGCTACCTCCGAGTAATGGTAGCACCATCTTCCCTACCATCGGCTGGATCATGAACAACAGCGACGCGCTGAGGAACAGCGTGGCGGCAAACAGGACGGGCACGGGATTGCTCCGAGGACGACTCACTGATGCGGTGAGGTTACCACGAAGTGTATAAATCCAGCCCGCCGCGGATAGTTCTGTAAATATGAGGGAGAAGTGAGTAAATGCCCAACTGGCAATCGTGTTTCGTTGATCGTCCGAGTCGAGTAGGTTGCAGAGTTTTCTCAATCCTCCAGCCCAGCGCTGAATTCATCCTCTTCTGTGGGAGGAGGAAGGGGCTTGGGCGAAGGCTCAGATACGGGTGGTGGCGTTGAGGCGGTTGGGGTTGCAGTTGCTGAGGGTCGCCGTGGACCTAGATCATGGGATCGTCCTTGGCGAGCACTAGCAGGTTTGCTTGCCGCATTTGCTTTGCGTTTATCAAATGATTTTACCGACTTTGAGGGCGGTTGTGGTTTATCAGGAAGTTTGACGGCACCGTAACTGGGAACTTCTTCCACAAAGTCGTCGAGTTCTTCGATTTCTTCGACCAAAGCTCGACCCAAAGGTCGATCGGTCCCCGTAGCAGGTTCCCTCGGCGGTGGTATCACGACAGGTGGAGGAGGCGTCGGTGGTTCCGCAGGCCGGGTTGCAGATCGTGAACGGGTTGGCTCACGTTTTGGTTCTGCTGCCCCCGCGGAGGACCGCGTCGATTCGGTTAATCGTCGCTGTTCGCTCCCATTGCGGACGGCAATCGATGGGGTGGTGCCCGGCTTCATTTCCAGTCCAAAGCGAGTAACGACATACATGCCGCTAGTTTTGTGTTTCTCAATTTCCAACAAGCCCTCTTTTTGGGCATCTTCCAATAGCTCGCTGAATGTTCGGTACCCGTAATACTCCTCATTGAACGAAGGCTTCTTTCGCTTAATGGTATCCTTAAGCATGGAGGAATAAATGATTTCCTTGTTTTCTCGTCGTAATGCCAGCAAGGAATCGAGCAACAGGGCAAAGACTTTTCGTTTTCGCTCCGGGATCTGCTCATTCATCGTCACCGGGGTGATGGGGGCCCGGTCTAGATCCTCGTAATAAATGAATTCGTCGCAGTTGTCGCGCAATAAGTCGGAAGTTGCATCAACCAATCCTAAACCGATAACGTGCTTGCCCAACTCCTTAAGCTTGGAGACAAGGGGTGAGAAATCGCTGTCGCCGGACACGATGACAAACGTATCGATGTGATCTTTGGAATAGGCCAAGTCAATGGCATCCACGACCAAGCGGATATCCGCGGAGTTTTTTCCAGTGACGCCACGTCGTGGAATCTCGACCAGTTCAATCGCAGCTTCGTGCAATGCACTGGTGTACATGCCGAAGCGGCTCCAGTCGGCATAGGCTTTCTTGGCAACGATCTTGCCTTTTTCGACCAACCGTTCGAGAACCTTGTTGATATCGAATTTGTCGCGGCGGTTGTTGAATCCCAGCCCCAAGTTCTCAAAATCGATGAACACGGCCAGTGACCGCTCACCTTCCCCGGCCCGGTGCGTTTTCATCCGATAGTCCGTCCAAGCGTGGCTTTTAAGCGCCCGGCAACCCAGGCTAATACTATTGTGCGAAATTCTGCTGGGGTTTGACAATGTGGATACAGATGGTTCCCTGATTCGCCGTGAACGACGTGCCATACTAAAACGTCCCCATCCATACCCGAGGTAGACAATGGCAACAAACTATTTTCGCTTAGACGGCAAAGTCGCAGTAGTCACGGGCGGAGGGCAAGGCATAGGCGAGGCTATCTGCCGTCGACTTGCTGGGGCTGGCGCTAAAGTTGGCGTATTTGATCTGAATGGTGATAACGCACGCCGAGTTGCCGGCGAAATTGGTGGCGTACCCCTTGTTGGTGATCTCACCAAAGAATCTGAGTTGGAACGTCTTTTTGCGGAAATCGTGCATGCAGCCGGACCAGTGGATATTCTCGTGAATAACGCCGGGGTCGCTAGCCGCAAGGGCCGTGACGTGCCGATCTGGGAATCGGTGCGTGAGGACTGGGAGTATGTATTCAATATTAACGTGATTGGTTTGGTCTTGTGCTGCAAGGCCGTTTTACCAGGAATGATTGAACGAAAATATGGCCGTATCATCAACATTGCGAGCATTGCAGGTAAAGAGGGTAACCCTAAGATGGGCCCTTACTCTGCCAGCAAAGCAGCTGTGATAGCCCTGACAAAATCGCTCTCCAAGGAATTGGTGGGGAAAGGCGATATCTGTGTCAATAGTGTTTCTCCAGCTGTAATCCAGACACCTATCCTCGAACAACTCGATCAGGCCCAAATCAACATGATGCTCTCAAAAATTCCACTTGGCCGCACCGGGCGACCGGAGGAAGTCGCAGCTTTGGTTCATTACTTAGCCAGCTCTGATTGCAGCTTTACTACCGGCTTCTGTTTCGACATCAGCGGCGGTCGAGCCACTTATTGATTATCTATGGTGCGTGAGCTGATGGCGTAAACCAACCACGTTGCCCTTATGGTACTTGCATCCGCAGAGCTTGCTATGAGAGTCGGCGTCGTTGGTGCCTCTGCCCGAGCTGCGGTTCATTCACTAGCCCGGGCTGGCTTTTCTGCATGGGCAGTCGATCTTTTTGCTGATCGCGACTTGGCTCGAATTGCCCCATGCAAGGTCTGCCCAGCGACCAGCTATCCGGACGCCTTACCGAAACTGGCGCGCGATTTTCCGCGAAGCCAAATTCTGTACACCGGTGGTTTGGAAAATTATCCACAAGTTTTAGCTGGACTTGCGGATGATCATGAACTGTGGGGTAACCCACCCTCAGTCACCCAACTCGTCCGCGACCCGATTCGCCTAGCTACTACACTTCAAGCCTACGGTCTTCAAACACCAAGGCTGATCCCACCTGGCGAACCAGCACCCCCCGGCGGCCACTGGCTTAGTAAATCCCTGCGTTCCTCCGGCGGGCAAGGAGTGCGGCAAGCAAAACCTGGAGATCCGCCGAACCTCCAGCGATACTTTCAAGAGTTCATCCCCGGCAAATCGTACTCGGCAGTTTTTGTGGACCAGTTGCTATTTGGTATCACACGACAACTCGTTGGTGAACAATGGGTCCACTCCCAAAAGTTCACTTATAGCGGGAGTATTGGTCCGATTACCTTATCGAAGCCTTTAATCGAAAAGTTGGTATTTCTTGGTGCTATGTTCCATCGGGAATTCAAGGTACGCGGAATCTGGAACGTCGATTTCATAATTAACTCGCAACAACTGTACGTTATCGAAACCAACCCACGGTACTCAGCTTCTGTCGAGGTTCTCGAACACGCACTGGGGCGATCGATCTTCCACCCAGATGAATACCGTAATACTCCTCATCCCAATCGTCACGTTGGCAAGGCGATCTACTACGCTTCACAGCGTGTCCGTTTCCCAGCAACCGGTCCCTGGGAGGCTGATTTGACGCGTGGTTTTGACCCATGGCGAATGCCAACTTTCGCAGACATTCCGGCACCGGGTACTATAATCGAACACACTCAACCGGTTCTCAGCATCCTTCAAAACGGTTCTTCCCCTGCCGAGTGTCACAGAAAGCTACAATCACACGCAGTCGAACTGGATCAGCTGTTACTGGAGTCACGCCATGAAGCTCAATGATCGGGCCAACGCGGTTGCTAATGAACTGGAGCGCCAAGCTGAGCATTATCGCGTTCTAGTTTCTCGTGTTGCTGGTGCCCGTATCATCGACTGCGGCGGAGCGGTGACCGGGAGCCTGGCAGCAGGATTGGCAATGGCCCGGGTCTGTCTGGCAGATTTAGGGGATGTTGCCTATGTCTCGTGTCCGATTCCTGAAATTAGTGGTCCAAGTGTGCAGGTCATCACCGATCAGCCCGTGCTTGCTTGTTTGGCCAGCCAATACGCTGGTTGGGAAGTCGCCCGGGGTGTGATGGGTTCAGGACCCATGCGAGCGATAACGGCCCACGAAACAATATTTCAACACATTCCCGGTAAGGAAGAATCGTCGGTCGCGGTTGGCGTTCTTGAAAGCGTGAAGCATCCAACCGAAGAACTCATCACTCGCATAGTTGACAAACTCCCAGCGACCACGGAACATCTCACGTTGCTTGTCGCCCCCACGACAAGCCTTGCCGGAACCACACAAATCGTGGCTCGTTCTGTTGAAACTGCCTTACATAAACTCCATGAACTGAAATTCGATGTCAATCAGGTGATCTCGGCCTACGGGATTGCGCCACTGCCACCGGTTGCAACCGACTTGATCCACGCCATCGGCCGAACCAACGACGCGATCCTTTACGGTGGCCAAGTCGTTTTATGGATCCGTGCCGACGACGAATTGATTGAACACATCGGACCGAAGGTGCCCTCGAATGCATCGAAAAATCATGGGCTACTGTTTGCCGAGGTTTTTGCGAACACGGGGGGGGATTTTTACAAAATTGATCCCAATTTCTTCTCGCCGGCCGAAATCGAATTTCGCAACTTGAAAACCGGTCACAGCCATCGCTTTGGCAAGTGTGAACCCAAAGTGCTACGCCGTTCGTTTGGGCTGAATTGATGCGAATCGCCATCCTCTCCGGTGGAAACGGCTGGCATGTGCAGGACTTGCTCCGCGCAGCCAAGCTTTTCGGTCATCACGCTGAAGCAGTCAACTTCCGAACGCTATCCGCCGGTGTGGAATGCAAGCCACAGCCGCTCTTCGGCTTCGATGCCGCATTGGTGCGAACTGTCCCGGCTGGATCCCTCGAACAGATCGTTTTTCGGATGGACATATTACATGCCGCAGTGGCACGAGGTCTCCGGGTCGTCAACTCGCCACGTGCAGTCGAGACCAGCGTGGATAAGTATTTGACCAGCGTTCGACTTGCCAAAGCTGGATTACCTACGCCGCCTACTCATGTGTCACAGCGCGCCGACGATGCCTTGGAGGCTTTCGATTGGCTTGGCAGGGATGTAGTGCTTAAACCGGTGTTTGGGGCCGAAGGTCGCGGAATGCAACGGATCCACGATCGGGAATTAGCGTGGCGAACTTATCGAGTTTTAGAGCAAACGGGCCAGTTAATTTATCAGCAACAATATGTGCATCACCCCGGCCATGATTTGCGAGTGTTCGTCATTGGTGGGCAGGTTCACGCTGCCATGCGACGTAGCAATAATCACGATTGGCGCACCAACGTGGCCCAAGGAGGCAGTGCCCATCGAATTGAATTGAGTGAAAGTACGGCGTTGTTGGCGGTACGAGCCGCCGAAGCGGTAGGTTGCTCCATCGCCGGAGTTGATCTCTTGCCTGGCCCACGAGGTGAACTTTACGTGATTGAGGTTAATGCAGTACCCGGTTGGAAAGCATTGGCCTCAACCTGCGACATCGACATTGCTGCCGATGTTGTGCGATTCCTGGTAGAGGACCTTCGCACATGAGTGAGCAGCCCAACATTTCGATGCTGGTTCAAACTGCCTGCATCTGGGAAGTAACAGCCCGCAAGGTCGGGAATGTCCACCCTGGGGCGGATTTTCCCGACACAAGCTACATCGATTTCATACTCAGTGCAGCCGCGATTGCACCGTGTTTCCAAGAGCCTCGCGGAATCGGACAGACTGTGCTCGGAGCAGTCCGCCGTACCAGGCTATGGATTGGTCGAAATACCAATCTTGGAATAATTCTTTTGCTGGCACCGTTTAATTGGTCCTCGCCCCCGGAATTGATTCGCTATCGTCTAAACGATCATCTTGTGAAAATGGACACCATGCAGGAGAGCCGCTGGGTTTATGAAGCCATACGGGAAGCCCAGCCGGGCGGGCTGGGTAAGGTTCCTGAGCAGGATGTTCAGAGTGAACCAAGCGTGACCTTGATTGAAGCGATGCGGCTTGCCGCAGACCGGGACTTGGTTGCTCGCCAATATACCAACAACTTCACGGACGTGTTTGACTTCGGCATACCCGCCTTTCAATCCGCCTTCGCGCGGTTCGGTTGCCTTGAGGCAGCTATCATTGACACGCAACTGCGTTGGCTAGCCCAATATCCCGACTCGCTGATCGCCCGCAAGAATGGGACGGCCATCGCAAAGGATATCCAGGAGAGGGCTTGCTTGGTGCTAAAGCAGGGTAGCATTGCCACCTCTCAGGGTCGAACCGCGGCCCTGGCGCTTGACCAGTATCTTCGCAGCAGCGGTAATCTATTAAACCCTGGTACCACCGCAGATCTCATCACAGCTTGCTTGTTCCTAGCTCTGCGAGAAAATAAGTTGACGCTTAATACACCATTTCGTTGGAACACCACGGATTGGTTGTAGATCACGTTGAGCAAAATTTAGACTTTTACGTCTAGCGTACCACCACAATGCCAAGCGAGCGCTTCAAGATTCATGTCACCAAAGATCACCTTGTATTTTGCTGTGGCCATTTCATCAGCTATCGAGGTCACCAATGTGAGCGGTTGCACGGGCACAATTATCGAGCTGCGGTGGAAGTGGAGGGTCTGTTACAAGACGACTTTTATGTCTTTGATTTCATTGCACTCAAAGCCCGCACCAAGGAGATCACCGATGAATTAGATCACCATATGCTCTTGGCGACGAAAAATCCTGTCATTCTGGTACGCGAGGTTGCCGACCAAGTCGAAGTCCGATACCGCGAACGCTTGTGGATTTTCCCCCGGGGCGACTGCATTTTGCTTCCGATCGAGAATACAACCGCGGAGTTGCTGGCCCGTTACATCGCTAGCCGACTATTGATTTCACTTCAAACCCAGGAGAATTTTACCCCCGAGGTCCTGCGTGTCGAGGTCGAGGAGGCACCGGGCCAAAGCGCGACCGTGGAGTGGCGTATCTAACCTTCGTTCTTGGCGGTGATTTGTATTCTTCCGTCTCGGCTCCAATCTCTACGTCTACTCAAGCGAACGAAATTTTAACAATTGTTCTGAGTTTTTTCGACGTTCACGGAGCATACCGCGATAGACGCCAAGCAACCGGTCTCGAATCGGCTGTGCACGTAAATAAAGTTCGCGCTGGGCCTGGATATACTCATTGCGTCCATCAGTGGTCTCAATACAAATCGGCTTGAATCCGTAAGCAGCAAGATCGTACGGACTGGCTCGCATATCTAGCTCCCGAGCAGCAATCGCTAACTCAAACGCATCAGCCAGCAAGTCGGAGGGGCAAAACGGTGCGATCTTGTATGCGAAGCGGTACAAATCCATGGTCACATGGACGCAGCCCGGTTGGTCATTTTCCGTGGTTGCTGCACGGGTCAGTTGCCACCGGTTCCGGAGCACGGCCGGTGGTGTGAAAAAACGAAAAGCATCATAGTGGGAACAACGAAGCGATTGCGATTCGATAACACTATCGATATCCCGACGGCTGAGACGCAGAGGGACATACGGGTGGCGAACTTCGAGATCTTGGTAAACCATGGCCCATTCGTGAAGTCCCATGCATGAGTATGTTGGTTCCCGTTGTCCGGTTGTCGCCAGGTACTCAACGGCCCAGTTGAGATAGGGTACCCGATGTTCGGGAAAAGCTGTGACAAGGAGTTGCACTCCGTTATCGCAGGGAACAAACTCACGCCAGAGCACATCATTGATCGTTGCCTCGTCGAGAATTACCTCATAGCCAGGGCTCCAGCGGCACAAATGTGCTGGGCGAAACGAGTAGTACTCAAACAGGAAATCGTAAACTGGGTGCTTCTGGCCGTGGCTCATCCTCTGAACACGAGCCACGGCCCACGGGCGAACTCGGGCGTGATAGGCTGCGCGTTGGGCCTCCCATGTAGCACGGGGCACACGCCGCATAGTTCCTCCAATCGATTCAGCACCTTTCCGTTCAGATGGCATCAATCGCCACAAACTTACTTCAGACCGTGTTACCTCTGAGCGACTACCTGCGACACACTTACGATTTTACAAGAAGCATTTCATTTCATTCAAACTTAGTCGTCGGGAGTATTGCCAGGCACATTTCCAGTTCTGCAGTCAGGCGATCAGAGACACTAGAATGTCCAGGATTAATCGACGG
>Ga0272446_1001694_pt1 | contig 31527 bp, 24 predicted proteins | sample YNPCB0061_FD_194587 | JGI IMG/M metagenome (GOLD analysis project Ga0272446, IMG submission 194587) | Hot spring microbial mat communities from Yellowstone National Park, WY, United States - YNP-CB-006-1 | ecosystem: Environmental > Aquatic > Thermal springs > Hot (42-90C) > Sediment | place...
TTTTTAGACTATGGCCCCCAGCTCAAAGCCACCCCCCAGCTTTGAGCTCTATTACATCCCGCCGAATAGGCCGCCGCAGTCGTTAAGATTCCTGCTGTCAACATCGGGCACCGAAGCAAGGGCACCGCCCCCCGCCCCGCCCCACCTTCCGCCACCCCGCGCCTCACCACCGAAAGCAACATCGGGGACAGCACCCCACCACCACGCCGCGCAACCGAAGTCCCACCTGTCAACATCGGGCACCGATGCAAGGGCACCGATGCAACGCGGGCACGAAAACTCCCCCTTTGTCAACATCGGGCACCGAAGCTAGGGCACCGCACCCCGCCTCGCTACGCCGCCATAACGCCCCCGCCCCGTCCCCCAGCTCAAAGCCACCCCCCAGCTCAAAGCCCCCCAGCTCAAAGCTAAGGTATCCGGAAGGTCCGATGAAATGTGTTCAGGAGCAATTTCAAAACAAGCTATGGCGGCCGCACCGCGGCGAGCACATGAATAGTTGACGCAAGCATGTCTGTGGTTTAATAATACCAACATGGCGGCACACAGTTTGGTTAAATCGGCGGAACAGCTTCGAGAAGAAGAGGATCGCTTTCTCGCCCCCTACGCGATGAAGTCTTCAAAAAGTCTTGGCCGTGTACACACCGAGCCGGAAGACCCCTTCCGCCTGCCTTTCCAGCGCGATCGCGACCGCATCATCCATTGCCGTTCTTTTAGAAGACTGCAGGCCAAGACGCAGGTCTTTGTCTCTTACTTCGGCGACCATTACCGCGACCGCCTCACCCATTCCATGGAGGTTTCGCAGATCGCCCGCGACATCTGCCGCAACCTGGGGCTGAACGAGGACCTCGCCGAGTGCGTCAGCCTGGCGCATGACCTGGGCCATCCGCCCTTTGGTCACGGCGGCGAGCAGGCGCTTGATGAGGTGATGAGGGCGTATGGCTTGCATTTTGAGCATAATGAACAGAGTCATCGTGTCATTGAAAAATTGGAAAAAATATATCCAGCATTTGACGGACTTAATCTTTCCAAAGAAGTTCTAGATGGGCTTTTAAAGCATAATCCCCACCAATACCGCACGTACGTTAATTTTATGACAAGCCCCCATCTGGAAGCGCAGGTTATGGATCTTGCCGATGAAATTGCCTACATCAACCATGACGTTGACGACGGCATCCGCGCGGAAATAATTTCGCTTGCCGATATTAGAAAGTTCGCCATTTGGCAGGAAGCCGAAACAAGTGTTCTGGAAAAATACAGGCCAGCAGTTTTTGTCAAAGATGATCTTGCCAATGATCCGGAGATGAGGCGCAGGTATGTCAGCAGGGTAATAAGCAAGATGATTAGCCTTATGATCAGTGATCTTTTGACGACAACCTCGGCCAACTTGCAAGAAAACGATATCACTTCTCTAGAAAAAGTCAGAATGCACAAGGGGGCATTAGTTGCTTTTAGCGCGCCAATGCGGGCAAAGCAACAAAAATTACGTGAATTTTTGATGCGAAATTTCTACCTAAATCCAAAAGTTGAAAAACACATCAAGCACGGCAAAAAGATTATCAAGAAGCTTTTTGCTTATTATATGCGGCATCCTAAGCTTCTGCCTTTTGACTACTCAAAAATGATCATTGGTGGTGAAAGAGTTGAAATTGTGGTAAAAGATTATGTGGCGGGAATGACCGACCACTTTGCGGAAGAGACGGCAAAAAATATCTGATCGCTAAACAATAAACGCAAATCAATTATGATCTGTCCTAAATGCAAACATGATGACACGCGCGTGCTGGACAGCAGAGACACGCATGAAGGCAAAGAAATCCGCCGGCGCCGAAAATGCGCCAAATGCGGCTATCGCTTTACAACCTTTGAAAGGGTTGAAACAACAGGTTTTATCGTTATCAAAAAGGACAATTCTCGTGAAACTTACAACCGCGAAAAGATTGAACGCGGAATATGGCGAGCCTGTGAAAAGCGCCCGGTCACTCGCGAGCAGGTTGAACAGATGATCAACGAGCTGGAAGAAGAATGGGCTAAGCAGGGGAAAGAAATACCAGTAAAGACCATTGGCGAAGGCATTATGGAGAAGATGCGCAAAGTAGATGAAGTTGCTTACATACGATTCGCGTCGGTTTACAGGCATTTCAAGGACATCGAGACCTTCCGTAGCGAATTGCAAAAACTACTGGATTGAACATGCGTGACAGCGAAGAAAACACGACGCGTCAGTACGGATTCTTTGGCCGCGGAGATATTTTCTGGGCTGGTCTAGTTTTTTTTGCGAGCTACTTTTTTTATTTGATCAGCCTTTTTCCAACAGTCACCAGTGAAGACTCCGGTGAACTTACCGCCGCCGCCCACACGCTTGGCGTAGCTCATCCGCCGGGTTATCCGCTTTTTGTTATCTTGGCCAAGTTGTTCACGATTATAGTGCCTTTTGGAAACATCGGCTGGCGCGTGAACGCTTTTTCCGCTTTTTTTGGGGCGGCGGCGGTCGCGATGCTTTTTCTTTTAGTCAGGCTTTTAAGCTCGGACACCGCGATCGGCGTAATCACCTCGCTTTTGTTTGCCGGCGGCGAAATCTTTTGGTCGCAGGCCATACGCGCTGAAGTCTACACGCTCAACGCGTTTTTTTTGTTGTTGGTAATTTTTCTTGCCGTAATGTGGTATTTTGCTGAATTAAGCGATTTTCAAACCACGCGCGAGGGTACCCCGCCCCCCAGCTCAAAGCTGTTTTACGCGCTGGCTTTCATCTACGGGCTAAGTCTAACCAATCACCCGTTAATGCTTTTAGCCGGACCGCCCTTGCTAATATTTATTTTCATCGCGAAACCAAAAATTTTGTTGGACTACAAAGCCGTGCTTTACTTTTTTATTGGTCTTTCCCTATACCTTTGTTTACCGATCTTCGCCTCATATCAACCAGCGGTAAACTGGGGTAATCCGGTCAACTGGGAAAACTTCTGGACGCACGTGACGCGTCAGATTTATTCTGCCGACAGCATCAGCGCGGCTGGCCACCTTATATACGGAACTTCTGCCCAAGCTGGGCATGACACAACCACAGCCGCAAGCGCTATCAGCGAATTTCTCCGCCAGAACGTCTGGTCTTTCTTCGGCCGTTTTTTTGTGATATTGGACAGCAATTACACGTGGATAGCGGGTTTGTTGGCAATACTTGGCTTCATTGCTCTTTGGATACGTACAAAAGCAGTTTTTTGGCTGTTTGTTTTGCTCATAATCTTCAATTCCGTGGTGATGGCGTCGGTCACCGGCGTGGGGATTACCGACAAGCTTCCATCACTTTATTTTACCGACCGGCCGTTTTTTATTCCGCTTTTATTGTTAACCTCCGTGATGGCAGGACTGGGCATCAGGTATATCGCGTCTATTCTTTACGAAAGTGGAAAACGCACCGTTCGGGCCTCAAAAAGAAATCCAGCAATCTTTTTTGTGGCGCTTCTTTTAATCGGGATACTTGCTCTCAAATTTCCTTCACAGGATCAGCACGGCAACTTTATCGCCAAGGATATCGCCAAGACTGTGCTTGACCTTTTGCCGCCAAATGCGGTTCTGCACAGCTCAAATGGCGACAATACAGCGTTCCCGATTCTGTATCTTCAAGCGGTTGAAGGTTATCGTACGGACATTACTGTTTATATTGACATGCCGTTTAGTGTCTTCAAGTTTTTTAGAAGTTTTGAAGATTTTGCGAACGAAAACAAGGGACGGCGCATTTTTACCGATTTTCCTTTTTCATATTACCCCAACAAAGATTTTATTTTTTTAGGGCCGATAGCGGAAATCGTCCCGGCTGGCACGCTTGGGCAAAAAAAATCAGCGGAGACCGAACCATCATCTGCTCCGTCAAATAAGCCCTTCCTGCTCGATCCCAACGCTATTCGGGGCTTTAACTGGCCTAACCTAGATTTTTTCCACCTCTACCTTAAAGCGCGTTTTTACCTTGATCTTGGTCTGGCCTTACAAAACGATTCCGCCGCCCAGCGGGCTAATTTTGAAAAAGCCTTTGCCATCGCGCCTTTAAGCCGCAACATTACTGGCCAGCTCATCGGCAATTATTACGTGCGTAAAGGTAATTTTAAAGAAGCTATACCTTACCTCCGTGCCGCTCGGGAATATATGCCTGATGAATACCCGATCAATTTTCAGCTGGCACTGGCTTTAATTATTGATGGCAACAAGCTGGAAGCAGAAAAATTGATCAGCAGCCTTTCAAGAGACCAGCAAAAATTGTTGTTAAAGGAGATGGCAATCTTTGCCAGTATGCATGGAGCAGATTATCCGTCTCTGCGAGCCTTTGAGCAAAATATACAATATAATTGAACAAAGGTAAATTATATTGTATAATATAACGATGGGAAAGAAAGCAATTTTCAAATTCGCGTTATTGACAGTTGTAGCGACCGTTGCGCTCAGCGGGACTTTGGTCCCAAACTTGACCATGGCTTTCAGCCTTTCACAAAACGCTGATTATGCCGAGGCAACTGCAAGCGCCAACTTCAAACCATTAGCAAAAATATCAGTAAACACTTCTGAAAAAGTCTCAGCCTCATCACCCGGCGTTAAAATGGCTGCGCCCTTGCTTACTACATCCGCCTCATGCGAATACGCGCCGCCAAAAAAGCCGCTTTATGCTGGCAAATTTATTGCAATAAGAAAACCAGGAGTTATTGCGCCCAATGAAATATTCAAGACCACCGTCTACATACAAAACACCGGTAATGTTCCTTGGTTTTCCGCTGAAAGCGGTTGCGCTGGTCCAATTGCCAAACTCGGCACAGCCAACGATCGTGATCGGGAAAGCCCTTTCTATACAAACTCTCTTCTCTGGAAAAGTTATTGGGAGTCACCAAGTCGCGTTAAAATGACTACTCAACGCGTTGACCCCGGTCAACTGGCCGCCTTCATCTTTTGGAGCAAAGCGCCGCCCAAAGATGGGCTTTATCGCGAATATTATGATGTCGTCTTAGAAGGGATAACTTGGCTTAATGGAGCTCTTTTCTTCACGGATATCAAGGTTGGAGAGCCAAACATGGAGCCGGCCAAGCGAGACCTGCTTAAATACATTACAAAAAGCGTTAATCTAGCGGAGCTTGATTTAAGCGGCGAAAAAAGTATTGAAGTGGATATTTCTGAACAGAAGATGTGGCTCAAAATCGGTAATCTTATTATCCGTGAGTTTCCGGTAAGCACTGGTGCAAGAAAGCATCCTACGCCTGTTGGTACCACTAGGATTTTGGAAAAACGGGAAGTCAGGGTGGCGGGTTCCTTTCCGCACTACATTATGCCTAAATGGATGATGTACCGTAAAGGCGGGTATGGCATCCATGCCTTGCCCAGCCTTGCCAACGACCATGGTGTTTATTGGCGCGAAGCTCTTAACCATATTGGTCAGCCTCGTAGCCATGGTTGTATTAGGCTATTGCCGGCTGACGCTGAATTTGCCTATGAGTTTGGCGAGGTCGGAATGAAAGTGGTTATTCACAGGTGATTTAAGTGGCTTTTTTTACTTTTTTGAATAGCAGTACAGTGGCCGGCGCTTTACAAGCTCGCTTCATTTTCAAGTCTCTTATAAAATCGGTCTTTTGATCCATCTGAGCCAGTATCGCGGAGATTCTGTTTGAAACAGTCGCTAAAGGTACGCCATCATCTTGCGATAAAAGTGTCATAACGATTGACGCGATTAGTTCATCATTGAGGTGGTTAAGGCAGTCGTTGTTCCATCTGCTAAGCAAAATTTCCATCACGCAATAAAAATTCCGGCTTTCTCCCTTAAGGTTCATCAGCGCGTCTTTGATCGCGGCCAAAGTCTTTCTTGCTCTTTCTGCGGTCTTTTTTTGGATCTCCTTGGCATTGCCCAACAGCTTTCCCATCATGCTGTGATTTTGACCAAAATTAGGCGCGCTAGCCGCTGGCTTATTATCAGCAAATTCAACCATGAAATCATCATTATCGGTGATGACTTGTCGTGAAGCTTCTTGAATCGCCGAGCGAAAATCCTGCATTTTTTGATCAAGCGTGCTTAATATTGGAATGTCTACTCCGCCAATGTTTTCAATAAGCGTAAGGACAAATTCTTTGCTTTCAGCCATATTTATATATAATGAACTGGCATTTAAAAAGGGTCTAACTATAATCCAATAAATTTAAACCTGTCAACGCGCCGGCAAAGTTAATACTTTGAGCTAACGAAATAAAATAACCAAATCCCCGTGTCCGATATTCTTAAATTGCTTAATGAAAAACAAAAAGAAGCCGTCACGACCGTGCGTGGACCTCTATTAGTTATAGCGGGTGCGGGTTCCGGAAAAACGCGTGCGCTTACTCACCGTGTGGCCTACATGATTGAGGAAAAGGGCGTCAGTCCATGGAATATTCTTGCGGTTACATTTACCAACAAGGCCGCCAATGAGATGAAGTTTAGAATAGTCAAACTGCTCAAAAAAGAGCTAGATGACCAGGATTTGCCTTCCGTTGGGACTTTTCACGCGACCTGCGTGCGTATTCTCCGCAAGCACATCCATCTTTTAAACTACGAAAATGGGTTCACCATCTACGACACTGCTGACCAGCAAATCCTGATGAAGCATATCCTGCGCGAACTCAACATCGACGAAAAACAGGCCAACCCGCGCGCCATTTTGAACTACATTTCAGGCGCGAAAAACGAACTTATCACGCCAGAAAAATACAAGATCATGGCACACAATTACTTCACCGAACGCGTCGCCGAAGCCTATGGCGCTTATCAGAAAGCGCTCAAACGCAATAACGCTTTGGATTTTGACGACATCATTATGAAAACCGTGGAACTGTTCCAGCAGGAAGCCAAGATTTTGGATTATTATCAGGAAAAATTCAGGTTCATTTCCGTTGACGAATACCAAGACACTAACCATGCCCAATACGTTTTGACCAATATTCTTGCCGCTAAATATCGCAATCTTTGTGTCATTGGCGACGGCGACCAGAGTATTTACGCTTTTCGCGGAGCCAATCTTGCTAACATTCTTAATTTTGAGAAAGATTATCCCGACGCTAAAGTAGTGTTGCTGGAGCAGAATTACCGCTCTACCCAAAATATCTTGGATGCGGCTCACGCTATCATCTCCAAAAATTCTAAGCGCAGGGACAAAAAACTTTGGACAGAGCGGCAAGGGGGTGAAAAAATCGGTTTGCGCACAGCCGAAAACGAGCGTGCCGAGGGGCAATTCATCGTCAGGGAGATTGAAGCGCGATTAAAGGAGCGGGAGTTTCGGGACTACCGCGATTTTGTCGTACTTTACCGCACTAACGCTCAATCTCGTGTATTAGAAGAGGTTTTTTTGCGCTACGGCATACCCTACAAGATCGTGGGCGGCATCAGATTCTACGAACGTAAGGAAGTGAAGGACTTGATTGCCTATCTGCGAGTCATCCACAATCCAGCGGACAACGTCAGCCTTCTGCGCATCATCAATATTCCCCCGCGCAAGATCGGCGCCAAAACAATTGAACTTATACGCGATTACGCCGGCAAAAAAGGCTTTTCTTTTTTTGAAGCGTTGGAACAACTTACGCAGGATGGCAAAGACGGAGAAAAACGCGAGCCAGCTGTTTTGCCAGATGCCAAGATTGAAACTCTGGCAAAATTCGTGGCGACAATCCGCGAACTGCAAAAAGTCAATAAGCATTTTACTGCTTCAGGACTGATAAAACATATCCTTGACTACACGGGATATCAGCTTTTTTTGAACGATGGGACAGTAGAGGGGGAAGCTCGTCTTGAAAACGTTTATGAACTTATTTCCGTTGCCGGAAAATATGACGGACTTGAACCCGGCATTTCACTTAATATTTTTCTGGAAGAGATTTCTCTGATTGCGGACATTGACTCTTTTGACGAGCAGAACAACGCGGTCACGATGATGACGATCCATTCGGCCAAAGGCCTTGAATTCCCCGTGGTTTTTTTGGTGGGGCTTGAAGAAGGCATTATGCCGCATTCGCGCAGTCTGCTTGAAAAAGACGAGCTGGAAGAGGAGCGCCGGTTGATGTATGTGGCAATAACGCGCGCCAAGGACAAACTATTTCTTCTGCGCGCAAAAAACCGGACCCTCTATGGAGAAACCCAGTCCAACAGTCCTTCACAATTCCTTTCCGATCTTCCACAAGAACTTATTGAAACCGATGAACGAGTCCAGCGGGCGATCAAACCCAACGAGATTTCATACACGCCAATTCCGGTTGAGGAATACTCTGAGGAGCCTGTTCAGCTTTATGAAGGCGATCGAGTAAGCCATGCGAGTTTCGGCGAGGGCGTTGTTGTGGCCATTCAAGGCGGAGTTGTTTCGGTCAGTTTCAAAAATCCGCGTTATGGGACAAAAAAACTCGCTATTTCTATTGCGCCTTTGAAAAAAATAGATTAAATATGGAAGCAAAAATTTTTTTATTGTTTCCTATGACTCACTTTGAAAGACTGCAAGATGATCTTAAATACTTTGAAGGTTTGCTTTTAGCCTACGACGGGGAAGATAAGAAAGTCAGGGCGATTTTGAGATCTAAAATAGCCGAAATCAGGCAAAATATGGCGCCTTTTCTTGCTAATATTACTCATCGCGTCAATTGCAAAAAACAGCTTAACAACAAATCTCAGCTAACGGGGACTAGCCAAAAAATACCTTTGAGATTGGATTGCTTAGAGCCAGAGCCTTTTGCTATTTATTCTCTGGAATCGGCATAGAGGCGCCGATATTTTCCGATTTTACTTCACTAACAGGCTTGTTCAACGAATCGGAAAGCGGTGAATCGGGAACCGGTTTTTTAAGTTGTTCAGAAGCGGATTCTTCCGGCAGGTGAAAATAATTTCTAATGGATTTTTCTGTGCCAAAAGCCACGTTTTTAGTCTTGCAGATCGCGCATTTATAGACGAATTTGCGCCCAACCGGAATAACGTCCACAATTTTCTCGCAATCCTTGCAATAAAAAATTATACCTTGCCCCTTAAGATTGTTGCTGATGTATGGCGGTGAGGATCTCATTACAAGTCTGTTCTAAAGGGTTGAAAAGATTTTTGCTCTTCCCGCGTGGCGGCACTCGGTATTGGCGCTGATTGGGGTTTTGACGCGGCGGGTTGAGCGGATATAGCCGACGGCCGATAAAACTGCGCTGGCTTAAATTTAGATCCGGCAAAAAGTTGATCGTTCTGTACTTTTGACGCCTGTTGTTTGTGTTGCTGAGAGTTTTCGGCAAGGGATGTCTGAGTTGGCCTAAGCTTATTTGGCTGCTGCGCGGGCGCGGCCCTTGTGATGTCTCGGGGCTTACGCGACTCATTTGGGTCGGGAATCTTAATCAGGGATTCTTGCGCTTTTTCTTGAAATTCCTTAAGCAGAGACGATTTTTCGCGCGTTGCCAAATATCCGCCAATCGTAATCAGGGAGGCGGCAATAAAAGCCATAAACATGCCGAACTGGGAATCTTTGCTTGTTATATTAACGCCAAACTTATTATGGAAAAAAACAGAGTTGACCAGCAGTAACAGATAGAAAACAATCAGTCCGGAGGCCAAGTAAAAAGTAGAAGGCTTGATGGAAGGCAGTGGAATTATCTTGCCGGTTGCTTCTATGAATAGAAGGGCCATGTCAGCGATTGCCAGCGCGAGAATGGTCATTCCGGCAAAGTAAGTAGGCCCGGTTAAGCCTAAAAAAACATCGCCAGTTTTAAATGAATCAAGGTCCTGATACCACGGCAGAAAAACGCTTATGGCCAATAGCAATGCGCCTGCTCCAAGCAGTTTTCTCTCAAAAGGCAATTCCGTGATGATTTTGTTGATCCTTTTTTCCGGCATGATGGGTTGATTAAAGGCTTCGCTTTTGCCGGCTAAAATATATGCCAAGCGGGTGGATATTGTAAAGGGCGCGGATTGTTGTTCTGGTTAATCTATACAAAACCGCGATTGCGCGTTAATATAACCCAGCCTTATCAGGCATAACATGGGCTAAACACTATGAAAATTGCCATAGACATAAGGTCGGCGGGGCACGAGAAGACTGGCAAGGGTTGGTACACCTTCAACCTTGTCAGCGAAATCATTAAGCAAGATCGGGATAACGATTATATTTTTTATACCGACAACGCCAAACAGCCTTTTGGAAGTCATAAGAACGTTACCGTCAAAGTCTTTCCCCTCAAATCATGGCGGTGGCACATCAAAGTGTTGAATGATCTGCGGATGGAAAAGCCAAATCTTTTTTTCTCGCCATCCAGCTACATTATCCCGGCCTTCGCGTCAAAGTCGCTTAAAACAATTATCACGGTACACGATTTAGCCGCGTTCTTGTATCCGGGCGCTTATCCTGCCAAGGCGATCCTGATTGAAAGAATGACCCTGCGGCAGGCCCTTAAAAAAGTCTCGGCTGTGTTTACGGTCTCTGAAAACACAAAAAAAGACCTTTTGCGAAAGTTTAAAATTAAGGCCGATATTGTGCACTTGACGCCCTGTGCTCCCTCAACTTTTTTCAGACAGCCTCTTTCAGAAAAAGATCTTGAAGCCGTCAAGAAATCTCTTAAACTGCCTGATAAATTCATTTTGGGAGTCGGCACAATGGAGCCTCGCAAAAATTTTAACACGCTGATCAAAAGCTTTGTCATCATTAAACGAAACTATCCCGATTATAAACTGGTGATCGTTGGCAAAAAGGGCTGGAACTTTGGTTTGATTGAACATGCCCTTAAACACTACAAGATGGAGAAAGATGTCCTTTTTACCGGTTATCTTCATGACCATGAACTGCAAAAAGTCTATGCTTTAGCCAAAGTGTTTGTGTTTCCATCCCTCTATGAAGGGTTCGGAATTCCTCCGCTTGAAGCGATGGCCAGTGGATGTCCGGTTGTCAGTTCAAACTCATCTTCTTTGCCGGAGGTGGTTGGTCAAGGGGGTCTGCTGATAGACGCGCGTAGCGCCGTTAAAATAGCGGACGCGGTTTGCAGTCTTCTCGCGGATGAGCAGATCAGGCTGATGATGATTGAGCGAGGTAAAATACAGGAAAAAAGATTCCAGTGGGCTGATTCAGCCAAAAAAGCGCTGGAGGTATTTCGCTCATTAGCTTAAGATAAGCCCAGTTGACTATTAACCAGCGATCTTAACAAGGTCATAACAACCGACAATGCCAATATTGCCCGCGCTTGAAAAAGGTTTTAATACGATCGGGATCATCACCAAAAGCACGATTGGAGAAGAAACGGAAGTCCTGCGCAAGATAGTGGCTATCATAAGGAAGTACAGGAAAAACTTGCTTTTTGATGTTCATAGCGCTCCCGTTGTCACTGGGGGTAAGGGCTATGAAAAAGCTGAAATTTTTAACAAAAGCGACTTGGTCATTGTTTTGGGCGGAGATGGCACGATCTTAAAAGCCGCCGCCTGTATCAGTAAGAAAATCGTGCCTGTTCTTGGGGTTAATATGGGTAATCTGGGTTTTATGTCTGAAATAATGCCTTATCAACTGGATGAAGCGTTAAAAAAGATTTTCAAAAAAAATTATAAACTGGATAAACGCGCCATGCTCCGTGTTACGCAATATCGGGCGGGGCGCAAGATCAATACTTTTCTGGCCATGAATGACGCCGTTATAAATCAGGGCTTGTTCGCGAGGTTGATTGAATTGAAGATAGAGATAGATCAAAGAAAAGTGGCTTCTTACAAAGCTGACGGTCTTATTATTGCCACGCCCACCGGTTCCACGGCGCATTCACTTTCGGCTGGCGGTCCGATTGTCCATCCATCGCTGAACGCTTTGGTTATAACGCCGATATGCCCTTCTACTCTTGCGATCCGCCCGATTGTTATACCAAACAACCGACAGGTCAAAGTAACTATTCAGACTCAAAGGCGCGGCGCATACAACATTGGCTTGACCATGGACGGCCAGATCACCATTCCTCTTGAGTACGGAGACGAAATTAAGATGCGCAAATCAAGTAGACAATTTTATATGATTCGGCTCGCGCCCAAGAATTATTATCGTCTTCTGCGTGAAAAGCTTGGCTGGAGCCTGCATACTCGCGATTAATTATTCAATGCAACAGCGCCAATCTTCAAAAAAACCGGCAATCATAATTGCGCGTTTCCCATACGAGGCGGCTTGGGGTGGGGAAGAACAGCACACTTTACTGTTAGCTTCAAGATTGCGTGAGCATGGCTTTGAAGTTATTTTTTTTGGCAATTGCCCGATTTTAAGCCGAGCATTTCATGAGCGAGGTTATAAAGTAAAGGTTGTCAAAGGTGGCAAGATGATTGTCACGCCTTTTGAACTGCTTAAATCCTTGTTTATTTTTCCAATCCTTCAACGAAACATGCGCAGAGCTTTTCGGGCTCTTAAAAAAGAATACGATGTCAAAGCGCTTTATTGCCTTTCATTGAACGAGAAACTTTTTTTAACCGCGGAGGCAGTCAAGGCGGGGATAGCGGTGACATGGGTTGAGCACCAGCAGATCCGCGACTGGCTGTTGAAAAACCCTTGGCAACAGTTGTACTTGAAGAACTCCGCGCGGGTGAAAATCGTGCCGATCAGTTTGAGTAATCAAAAGGCATTGCTGGAGCTGGGAGTCAAAAAAGAAAACATCGTGCAAATTATCAATGGGGTTGATGTTGCTGGTATATCTGCTCTGGGACGGAAAACAAAAAAAGGTCTGCTGATGGCCGCGAATCGGTTTGTGCCTAAAAAAGGCTTACTGGATTTTATTTCAGCCGCGGAGCTTGTTGTAAAAAAAGTTCAAGGGGTTTCTGTGCTCGTGATTGGTGAAGGGGAAGAACAGGAGCAGATTGAGGATCTGACTAGGCGCCGACTTGCGGGTACTGAGACTAGAATTATGCCTCCCCTCCATCGCAAAAACTGGTACGAATTCCTATCGCGGGCTGATGTTTATGTTTCTTGCGCGCGCGATGCCAGCGAAACTTTTAGCCTAAATACCGCCGAGGCCTTGGCCGCTGGCTGTAAAGTTGTGGTAACGCGTTGTTCGGGCATCGCAGACTATCTTGACGACGGCAGAGACGCTTTATTGGCTGAACCGGGAGATCCAAAAGATCTTGCCGCTAAAATGATCGAGGCTTTGCGAGCGCCTGAGCGCATGAGAAAAAACGCCATGGAAACGGCAAAGAAAAAGTTTGATCAGGAAAGGATGCTGGAACAATATGAAAAAATATTATTGCGGGGCATCTTTGCGTAAAATACACCAATTAGCATTGGATCGCATGAAAAAAATACTGGCCATAGATCAGGGAGAACACTTGGGCGGAGCGGAGATTTTTTTTGCTGAAATCTTGCGGGAACTTGCCGCAGGACGAATGTGCGGAAAAAGCTGGCGGGGCGAAAATAAAACCGAAGTGCATCTTTTAACGGCCGGAACGGACCAATACCTTGCGATGTACCGTGGAAGCGGGGTCATCATCCATAAAGTTGATCTTCCCCGCTTAAAACCAGTGTCATTGCAGGCCTTGGTTAATTTTGGCAAAGCCGCGGCCGCGCTTGCCAAAAAGATGCGCGACATTGTCCCCGACTTGGTCATTTCAAATACCGTCCGCGCCCATATCTTAAGTTCGGCCGCGGCGCATCGCGGCCAAATCCCCTTGCTTTGGATGGCTCACGATATTACTTTTCCAAAAGCGCTTTTAAGGCGCTTTATTCGCTTTCCCAAGAAGATAATCTGTTGTTCTGGTTTTGTGAGAGATTACTACGCCGCCGCGCTCCCGCGTCGTCCCAGCTCAAAGCTACCCCCCAGCTTTGAGCTCCTTTACCCGTTTGCCATTTCCGCCGAGCAAGTCGCCGCCCTCGCCGCTCCAGACAAATTTGCACCGGATAAACCATGTATAATCGGCATGGTCGGCAATTTTATCCCTTGGAAAGGGCATGATCTTTTCATCAAGATGGCTAGGGCCATCCATACTCGCTACCCCACGGCAAGATTTGAGATTATCGGGCGCACTTACGAAGGTAACCAGGAATCAGCTAAATTCCGGAAAAAGTGTGAAGCGGAAGCCGCTCCTCTCATCGCCGCAAAAGTCCTGCGTATCCGCGAATCCGTGCCTTCGGCTATTGAGGAGATGGCCAAATGGAAGATCCTTATTCATTGCTCCAAAGCGCCCGAACCGCTTGGCAGGGTAATTTTGGAAGGAATGGCCGCCGGATGCGCTGTAATCGCCTCAAACCTTGGCGGTCCGCGTGAGATCATTCACAGCGCCGGTCTCACGCCCGTGGCCCATCCCATACCCACTAACGTAAAAGAGCACAGTGCCGTTCCCGACGGCATCCTCATCGTCCCAGATTCAAAAAACCTCATTGAAGCCGTTTCTTTTCTTCTAGCTGACCACTTAAGAATGAAAACACTTTCAAACGCCGCTCTCGCCAAAATCAAAAGAGATTTTTCCCGTGAGCAGGTCTTTTTAAAACTTAGCGACATTATTGCTTCATCCTTGTGAAAAGTCCGCACTGCTGGCATCCCCCAAAGCGCCCCGCAGTTCCGCAAAGCGCCGGCCAACTATTTTACAGCGTATTGTTGTCCGTACCATTTTTTCTTAACGCCGCTTGCGCCGCGGCCACTCTGGCGATCGCCACGCGGTAAGGTGAAAGGCTTACATAATTAAGGCCGATGCGGTGGCAGAATTCAATGGACGACGGCTCGCCGCCCTGTTCGCCACAGATCCCAATGTCAAGATCGGGTTTAGTTTCGCGCCCAAGCTTCACGCACATCTCCATTAGGCGTCCTACGGCTTTCTGGTCAATTGCTTCCGTCGGATCGCGGTCCAAAATTTTGTTCTCAAGATAGTAATTTAAGAATTTACCAGCGTCATCTCGGCTGTACCCCCAAGTCATCTGTGTCAGGTCATTGGTGCCGAATGAAAAGAAATCAGCTTCCGCGGCCAATTCATCCGCGATAATGCACGCGCGGGGAAGCTCAATCATTGTCCCAATCTTGTACGCAAAATTAATTTGTTTGCGGTATTTATCGGCCACAGTCTCAATGATTTTCTTGCCAGCCTCCATTTCTTTTTTGTTGGAAATAAATGGCAGTTCAATTTCTGGCAAGACCTTGATGCCTTTTTTGCTTACCTCAATTGCCGCCTCAAAGATCGCTTGAGCCTGCATCTCGTAGATTTCAGGATAAGTGATGCCAAGACGCGTTCCGCGATGGCCAAGCATTGGATTGATTTCGTGCAGGCTGTCGCAGATTTTTTCCAACTCATCACAACTTACGCTCATTTTTTCGGCAAGCTCCTGTATCTGTTCCTTTGTTTTTGGCAAAAATTCATGGAGCGGCGGATCCAGCAGGCGAATTGTTACTGGTAGTCCGTCCATTACTTCAAAAATGCCGGCAAAATCTTTCTTTTGCATTGGTAGAAGTTTTGCCAACGCTTTTCTGCGTCCTTCTTCGCTCTTGCTCAATATCATCTCGCGCACCGCTTCAATTCTGTTTTCTTCAAAGAACATGTGTTCCGTGCGGCATAACCCAATGCCTTCCGCGCCAAAATCTCGTGCCACCTTGGCGTCCTTAGGCGTGTCGGCGTTAGTGCGGATTTTTAAACGGCGGACTTGATCAGCCCAGTCAAGGATTTTCTTAAAATCCTCGGTAATTTCAGCTTTCAGCATGGGAATTTCGCCCACCATCACTTCTCCAGTACTGCCATTAAGCGTGATGATGTCGCCCTCTTTGACTTCAAAATTACCAACCTTGAAGGTCTTTTTCTTATAATCCACCATGATTTCCGCGCAGCCCGCCACGCATGATTTGCCCATGCCGCGGCAAACCACTGCGGCATGCGACGTCATTCCGCCCGTGGAAGTCAAAATCCCTTCCGCCGCGTGCATGCCGTGAATGTCTTCTGGCGATGTCTCTTTGCGAACAAGAATTACTTTCTCGTTCCTTTCAAATTTCCAGTTTTCGGCGTCGTCAGCGGTGAAAACAACTTTGCCGCTCGCCGCTCCCGGAGATGCCGGCAAGCCCTTCGCGATAACGATTTTTGACGCTTTTGGGTCAATGTCGGGATGGAGCAGTTGTTTTAATTGGTCTGGATCAACTCGTAACAATGCCTCTTCGCGGCTTATCAAACCTTCTTCCACCAAATCCACGGCAATTTTAATCGCGGCTCTGGCAGTGCGTTTGCCGTTTCTTGTCTGGAGCATGAACAATTTGCCTTCTTGAATCGTGAATTCAAGATCCTGCATATCTTTATAATGTTTTTCCAGTTTTCGTCGCACCGCGTCTAGCTCTTCAAAAACTGCGGGCATCAATTCTCTCAATTGCGCTAACTTTTGCGGAGTTCTGATCCCCGCTACCACATCCTCACCCTGCGCGTTCAATAACAATTCGCCGTAAAACTCTTTTTCGCCCGTGGAAGGATTGCGCGTGAACGCCACCCCTGTCCCACTGGTGTTTCCCATATTGCCAAATACCATTGCCTGCACATTTACCGCCGTCCCCGGCAGTCCATTAATCTTATTAAGCTTGCGGTAAGTTTTAGCCCTGTCGCAATTCCATGAATTGAAAACGGCTTCAATCGCCAGATTGAGCTGCTTTTTTGGCGATTCCGGGAATTCCTTGCCAGTTTGATCTTTGACGATTTTTTTGAAAGAGCTGACCAGATCTTTCAGATCAGAGGCTTCTAGTTCAGTGTCTTGTTTGACTTTTTTAGAATACTTAACTTCATCAATTGCCTCCTCAAACAAATCGCGATCTATCCCAAGCACCACATCCCCAAACATCATCACAAAGCGTCTATACGCGTCATAACAGAATCTTTCATTACCGGTCTTAGCTATTAAGCCCGCGACCGTATCGTCATTTAAGCCAAGATTAAGTATTGTGTCCATCATGCCCGGCATGGAGAGTTTAGCTCCCGAACGCACCGATACCAGCAAAGGATTTTTTGAGTCGCCAAATTTTTTGCCTAACTTTTGCTCAAGTTTGTTCAGATGATCGTCCAATTCAGCGTCAAAACCTTTTGGATAGCGCGCGGTTTTCAAATATTCAGCGCAAACTTCCGTCGTGATCGTAAAGCCCGGGGGAACCGGCAGACCTAGTTTTGTCATTTCCGCCAAATTGGCGCCTTTTCCTCCCAAAAGGTTTTTCATGTCTTTGTCACCTTCATTGAACGAATAAATGTTTTTATTGATGCGCTCGTGTGATTCAATGCTTGAATCTTTGTTACCAAAAATAACCTCGTTGTTTGGCCTCTGACTTGACGCAATAGGCATATTGTGATAAAGGAATTAGTGAGTAAATCGCCACAAGTATAGCATTAAGCTTGCCCACGCAAAGATAAAATTTCACTGACGCGCTCAAGCCCTTTGATGATAGCCGCTTGTCGGTAGGTGCATGCGTATTTGGCCTTGGTTTTTACCACTTCTTTCCACGCTTTTACCATCACTTTTTGTAATCGTGCTTTAACTTCTTCGCTTTCCCAATAAAATTTTTCGCTATTCTGCACCATCTCAAAATAGCTGACCGTCACGCCGCCAGCGTTGGCAAGAATATCAGGAACGACGATAATATTGTTTTTGGCGAGGATCTCGTCAGCTTCTGGGGCGATTGGGCCGTTGGCTAATTCAATGACAATTTTTGCCTTAACTTTGGCAGCGTTATCTTTGGTTATTTGATTTTCCAGCGCCGCCAGTACCAGCACTTCAACTGGCAATTCAACCAGCTCTTCGTTGGAAATTTGTTTGATAGCGCCCTTATTATTTAACGCGCAAGCCGCCGTGCATTTATGAACCGAACCGTATTTGTTCTTGTGCGCCATTGCCGCTGTTGGATCAAGGCCTTCTTTGCAATATGTCCCGCCTTTGGAATCACTGACGGCGACAACTTTATAGCCCTCTTTATAAAGGATTTCAGCCATGTATGAGCCAGCGTTACCATATCCCTGTATTGCCACGGAAGTTTTTTGAGGGTGGCAATTTTCTTGTTTCATCAATTCACGCAGGATATATGCTCCGCCTTGGCTAGTCGCGTCAGATCTTCCCAGTGAGCCGCCGACCGGCACTGGTTTGCCTGTTACTACGCCAAATTCATTTCTACCCCGCAATTTTGAATATTCATCGGCTATCCAAGCCATAACCTGCGGATCAGTATTCACGTCCGGAGCGGGAACATCGGTGTCGGGACCTATTAATGGCGCGATTAACTGCACGTACTTGCGGGTAATTCTTTCCAGTTCAGCTTTGGAATATTTTTTTGGATCAATGGCGATCCCGCCTTTTGCTCCTCCCAAAGGTATTCCAGCCACGGCGCATTTCAAGGTCATGAGGGTGGCCAAAGCCTTAACTTCATCCATGTTAACCTGCGGGTGAAAACGGACTCCACCCTTGAATGGACCGGCGGAATCATCGTGCTGAACCCTGAAGCCGGAGAATACTTCCAGCTTGCCGTTATCCAGTCTCACCGGTATGGAAACTTCCACGATCCGCTTCGGACGGCTTAAAATTTGCTCAACTTCCTTATCAAGCTTCATGATTTTTGAAGCCTCAGCGATCAGCTTCTGCGTGTTTTCAAAAAACGACATTGTTTTAGGGGTTAATGAATAAAAGTAATGATCCATTGCAAAGGTCCCGGGAAAGACGAAAGATCAACCTGTGTCATAAAGCTGACGATTTGACCCGTAAAGCCTGCAAAAAGCGGAACGGTCAGATTGTCATCTAGTTTTCCCGTCAACAGTTCTACCGCGCTGGCCACAAACGCCATCGTAATATAAATAGCTGGATGGTCAGGCATAATCAGAAAGCCTACCAGCAGATTTATCACCAATCCGGCCAGAAACCCCTCCAAAGTCTTTTGTCTGAAAATCCTATTTTTGCCGAATTTGATCCCAATTAACGCCGAGGTTAGATCGCCAAAAACCGTTAGCATCAAGGCTGAAAAGGCAATAGTGAAGTCAAAAACGCTAAAAGCCATAATAGTCGCCGCCACAAAAAAGATTGAACTAGCGACATTATCTTTTTCTTTTGCGCGGAAAAGGTTCAGCGCATTAGGTAGTTTTGGCTTTACTTCAAGGCGCACATATTCAACTTCCATCAAAAGTAAAAACAAGCCCGTCAAAACCAGAATAGCTATTTTTTCCGACCAAAAATAACGAGCTAAGGCGTACGCGATAAGCACCGGCACCTCTAGCAGGTGAAACATTTTTCGCAAAATCTCCTTCCTCAAAGACTTGGACATAAGCAAACAAAGTATATTCTCATCAACCCCCAAATTCAAAAATAAAGCGGGAAGGAGCTTAACCCCGCTTTATCTCTTTTTAAAGCCAAAAAATTTTATTAGAGGCGAATTTATTCCTGTTTTTTTGTGGCGAGTTATTTTTTTTATGTCAGATTAAATAAACGGTCAAATTAAGGTGTTCCCTCTCGCACTTCAAAGACGCGCCCCGGCGAACGCCCGAATACTTCCGGAAAGTACAGTTCCTGCGCCAGCGCCGGAAGGTCATGATAGATGCCCGGAGTGGTCGCCCTAACATAATATTCAATTTCATAAACGCCCTTCGGCAGGTAGTCGGCAAAGAACATCATCCTGTCGTCGCGCACCTCCGAGTAATTGAACGCCAAGTAGCTGTAATCATAATAGCCTTTGTCGCCCATTCCCTTGCCCGTGACCGGCTCGCTGTTATCCTGTAACCCCTGCTGAGAGGTGTTTAAGCTAAAGTCTATGCCCTCCAAGCCAGCCGGCAGGTAGTCTTCCACCATCACATAGTAGCGGTCTTCCGGCACTATGACCGTCATCACTCCTTTAAGATTCTGCCCGGCTGGCGCGCTCTTAACCGGCGTTTCCATTTTCTTGTCATCAACTCTGTAGTATTCCTGCGTGACGGTTATGCCCTCATCGCGCGGGGTGATCTGCTCGGTCGGCAGGTAGTACTTGAGGTTAATATCGTAATACATATTCCCGACGCCGTTCCTGGCGAATGTCACCTCATTGTCCTGGTTGTTCGGCAATAAATCGGTCAGGGCGATCTCCACGGATTGCCTGTCCCCGACATTCTTGTCCGTATAAGATTTGTTGATCTTCTCCGCGCCATTTACGTCCACGATGCCGTTATAGCTTGGTTCAAGCTCTTTACTTGTCTTCAGATACTCAACCATCGCAATCAGCGTAATCGCGGTTTCCTGCGTGGACTGGAACCTGCCGTCCTTCTTTTCCATCAGGATGTTGCGCAGGATCTTCGGGATGTAGGGGTTTTCCGGATCGACCCTCGTGAGCATCTGCAGAACCAGCGCCGTCGTCCTTTCATTGGTGTCAAAAAACATGTAATAGCTGTGGGTCTCCTCAAAGTGGACGCCGCGGGGAGTCTCCTTGGCCGTGGTCAGTATGTCGTTTTTCAGCGTATTGATCTTGTTTACCGCATCGGCTCCGCCCTTTGTTTTTAAAGTGTCAAAAGTCATTGCCAAGTAAGCCTTACCGAATATGTTCAGATCCTCTTTATAAGCGTAAAGATTATTTGCCAAAGCCAAATCTCCCTTGCCTGTTTCCGCGAAAACAAAAAGAAAATACGATCTAAGATTAACCTCTTGCTTGTAAAGTTCCTTTTCATAATGATTGGCTGTGTCAACAGGCTTTTTGATCGGGTGCCCGTTTAGGTAAGAGATCAGGTAATCCCTGCCGCGCTTAATCACATTTTCATCAACCGCGAACCCCGCTTTTTGTACCTCATTAAGGGTGTAAAGCACATAAGCGGTCAGGTATGGATTGTCATTGCTTGTTTGCCAGATTCCCCAAGCTCCGCTGGATAGCTGTAACTTATACAAAGCGGCAACGCCCGCTTCAATATTCTTCTTCAAAGTGTTTTGGTCTGAAACCGTCTTGCTTAATGCTGGCAAATTTAAGACCTGTTTGACAACAGCATTCGCAAGTAGGGCGCTTGTTGTTTGTTCAACGCATCCATAAGGGTAAGCAATCAGATATTCAAGTCCCTGCGCGATTGATCCCGCTAATGTTGGCGCCACGGTAATTGAAAGTGAGCCAAAATGTGGATCAACCCCGTTGGGTAGCCAAATGGTCTCCGCGTGTTTCTTATTATCGCTGATTGTTCCCGAAGTTGCCACCACCTCAGGAAAGCTGTACGGCTCAATATTCAACTTCTGTTCAAGGATGTCGCCAATGGACTGGTCGTCGGCGGCCAAAGCCTTGAAGGTGAAGACGGCTTCCTTGGCGTTGTCCACCTTTACCTGCCATTCCACTTTCTTTTCCTCGCCAGGTTTAAGATTGATTCTGGTCATATTGGAGCCGATGATCTTAACCCCTGTCGCTTCAAGTGAGACGTCAAAATCCATGGCTTTATTAAGGTAATTGTGGACAATGCCGCCCACATTCATGGTGTCGTTGGCAATCAGGAACCTTGGCAGTACCGATCTCACTAGAACGTCTTTTCTCACCACAAATTCAGCCTTTTGACTGCCAACCAGCGTGTTTTTGTCTATGCCGATAACTAGTATTTGCCAAGTGGTCAAATTGTCCGGCAGTTTAAAGCGCGCCTCGCCGTTGCCAGCGCTGTCGGTGCTTAAGTTTGCCTGCCAAAAAGCCGTGTCCTTAAAGACGCCTCGCTTTGCTGGCGTGGCCCCTCCTCCGCCTTTAAGGCCTGCCTCCACTAGCACATTTACTCGGCTAATCGCTTTGGTAAGGGTTTCCGCCGTGGATACTCCTAACAGCCGTTTGCGGTAGAAGGCATTCAAAAGGTCCGCCGTCACTGTTTCGGTCAATGAAAGCACGCTTTTATCTACCACCGCTATTGAGACCTCTGCCGGTACTGGTTTTCCACTGGCGTCGGTAGTATTCACCTTAATCGCGACCTCATCACCCGGGTGATATTGTGGTTTGTCAGTTTGCACTTTTATCCCTAACTGCTTTGAAGAAGTGTTTACTTGCAAAGTCGTGTAGCCAAGCTTGAAGGCGGCCACATCTCGCTCGTCTTGCGAATTCAAAGGCGGCTCCGCTAGTCCAGCGGCAGTTGCGTCGCCTTTTACCAGCAGAACGGAAACAAAAACATTCGGTATAGATTTTTCTGTAATTGGTACCTCAATCGTGTCGGAATTGCTCTTTAACTTGATCACTTTCTTGTCTAATACGCTTTTTCGCTCCTGTGTTACCAGCGCCCATACATCGGTGTAAGGAGACTTAATCAGGATCTTGGCCGTATCGCCCGGTTTATATTCGTTTTTGTCCGGAACCAGTTCAATCTTGTCGTTGTTTTCACGTCCCCAGTTCACAAAGTCTTCGGAAGTGACATAGACTGTGGTTGAAGCCAAAATCGTATTTCCTCGTGAATCCTTTGCTGACGCGGTCGCCTTAAAATGCCCACCCTCTTTTGCCGTGAAGCTGACCGTCGCCTGTCCCTTGTCGTCCGTTGTCACAGTTTTTTTATCCACCAATAAATCTTCGTAGGAATTTTCGTAATAAAAATCGCTGTCAACATTCTTCTTTTTAACGGTGTTCCAGCTCCTTTTATAAAGGCTTACTTCCACTGATTTATTTGGCACAGGCAGACCATTTTCATCCACGCTGATAATGTCAAATTTGATCGGCTTATTGGTGCTTACGACATAATCCTGATTCAATATTCCTAAATAGTATTCACCAGCGTTTACTGGCATACTTACGCGGTTAGAGACGCTCTGGTTATTCAGATCGGTCACGGTTGTCTCCACCGTGTAAATCTGGCTTAGTTTCTTTTCAGTGATGTTGAGGGGTAAGTTAATCGTGAACTCGCCGTTGGCATCCAAAGCGGCTTTCCCGCTTGTGACAAGCTCGCTGTTACTTTCACAACCCCACCAGCAGTCGTAACCTTCGTCCGAGAAGCTGTACCATGACGCCAAATAGGGGCTATTGCCTTCGGAAGGCAGGAAAAAGTAGTAATCTTGCCGTCGGACGGTATATTCAATCTTTGCGTTCGCCATGGGTGCTCCAAAAAAATAAGCGCCTTTAACCTTGATCTTAGCGGTATCACCATTTACATAGCTGTTCTTGTCAGTTTTGAGATTCAGTTCATAGTCGGGCTTGCGGTATTCAGCAATGCGGAAATAAGCGTAGAACTTGTTCAGATATTCAGGGCCGCTTGCGCCGGGGATTGATGTTTCAATTGTGTAATTGCCTGTTTTTATGTTATTGCCAAGAGTATAATCACCGCTATAGGTGCCGTTGGAATTTAGCTCAAGATCTTTTTCAAACACAATTTCATCTTCACTATCTTTGATCGCGACATGAACCTTTTTAAAGTCGGGAAGCTTAAAAGCGGCATCCACGTCTTTTCTTGCCAAACCCTTAAAATAGACCGTGTTGCCCGGCCTGTAGATTGGTCTGTCCGTGTAAGAATAAATGTAATATTCAGGTTGTATCCTGTCATAAGAGATGTTGAAGTTCCAGGTATCTATACCTTCGCTCCAAGTTGTGTGCGCCATCGTGTAGTCGCCATCTTTTTCCGCCGAAACGGTAAAATCATCACTGTAATAGTCATCCTCGGTGGCTGGCTTTGGAAGAGCGAAAGTCACTAGGCCATCCTTGTCTGTCTTGCCGCTTGCCACTTGCTTGCCGTTTTTATCCGTTACTTTTACGTCCAGCGCGGGCAAAGGCGCTCCATCCTTTAATGAATGGGCAAAGACCAGCATCTGGTCGGGTGATCGTTTTACGGCTAGCCCGGTGCCAGTAATAATAAAAACTTGGCGTTGGATAAAAGGCGCGTGCTGGAAAACGTCAATCACCCGCGGACTGCTCACTTCAAAATAATAAATACCCGGGTCCAGCTTATTTCCGTCCGCATTAAAATTTTCTTTGGTGACTGTTTCTTTGTTGAATTCGCCATTTACGGTTGTATCCCATTGCTTGTCAAAGTTGGCGTTGAAGTTAGTCAAGTCACTGTAATTGATGTATCCGTTAGCGTAAAGCTTGTTGAACTCTTCTTGCGTCAACTTCTTGAAATTGAAATGCAACCTGTCAACATTGGTTGACTTAACATAAAAGACCGGAGCCTTATTGCTGTCCAAAATCGCTAAATCTGAGTTGCGGACTAAATTGAAAGTAGGACTAATCGGCGCAGTTTTAAACTTTAATGAATATCCGTCAGCCATTGTCTGCCCAAAAAGGTCTTTAGCTCCGGATTTAAGCGTGATCGTGTATTCAGTTGAAGGTTCAAACGGATATATGATGGAGATGTTGAGGTTATCATCCCACGCGGAAATTGTCGGTTTAATCTCTTCTCCCGTGTCTTGATCTTTTTTGGGAGGACTGACCGTAATTTTATCTTGCAGGGATGCAATGTCCATTGGATGGCTAAAGGTGATCGTGGCGCTACCCGGAGTTGGTTCATTATTTTTTTCCGCTCCCAGATCAATGCCATTGGCGGGGTAAGTCTCAACGATTTTTATGTCACCAACTGTCATGAAAACAATTCCGTTATCTTGGGGCAAAGTCAAAGTCCCCTCTTGTCCAACCAGCCCTTTGTCAATCTTTACAAAATAAACTGACTTATATTCCAGTTTTGAAGAGGGAACAATTATTAGGCTTTTTACCATTATTTCGGGATCGGCTGTTCTAGCGTTATCAGCCTGTGAATTTGAGGGATCACCTTCTTTAAGTTTGGCCGTTTCTTCTTTAAGGTCAGCTTCCGTCAAATTGCGGAGGGAAAAAGGCACTTCTGTCCACATTGAAGCGTCAAAATTAGCTAGCACACTTGTTGAGCTCACGCCAGCGTGGGCTTTATCGTTGGCTAATTCGTTGCCTTTAAATAAGTGCAGATATGGCTTTGCTTTGACTGGATCCATTGGCTGGTTAAAATCAAGGCGCACTTTGCTGGTAGGACCGTTATACGGATCCTGGTCATAAGGCGTGGATCCCGTCAACGCTGGCGCGGGCGTTGAAAAAGAATAGGTGAAATCTTGATCGGTCTGACCTCCATCGGCCGATTGTGTCCCTTTTGGAATTGTAACGGAGTAGGTGGTGGAAAAAGCAAGTTTTTTAGGGATAAAAGTAACAGCATTGGTGCCAAGCCATTTTAATCTCCCTTCAACAGGCGGATTGATCTTAATTGATGGAAAGGCGTTTTCGCCTTGATCAAGCGCGGCTAGAGCTATCATTGGCCTATCAAAAAGTACCGTTATTTTGGCGTCAACCGGCACAGCTTCACTGCTCTGGGCGGGGTTAAACAATAACACCCGCGGCGGGCCGCTAATCTCAAAATTTTCTTCGTAATCGTATTCCATTGGCTTTTGAAAGATACTTTTAGCTTTTTTTTCAACAGTTACCGCGAAAGTTTTACCAACTGGAAATAGCTGATCGGGCTTAAATAACAGTGTATTGCCACTCCACTCAAATTTACCCTGCACAGCGGGTTCTATGTGAAAGGCGGATTCCACTGATAACCTGTCCATTGGCTGTGAAAAGACCACTTTAATCGGGGCATTGCTGGCAATTACGCGGACGTTCTCTTTTAAAGCGTATCCTTCTACCTTAGGCGCTGGAATCAGCGGATAGCTCATTGCGCCCAACACAGCCATTAAAACCAATAGCGCCGCGGCCAAAGCCCATTTTTTCCCTGCCAGCCAATTGCGCGGCTCTGCTTCTATGTTAGCATCTTTACTGTGCTTTTCAGTGTTTAATATTGGCATGGTCTTATGTTTTAAAAGTAATTGTTGTTTAAGATTGTGCTTGAACCGTTGGCGTGCTTCCGCCGGGGCGGCGCTTTTGATCGCCCGCACGGCTTCATCAAGCTCTTTGGAGAGTTTTTTGTTTCCGTCAAGTGCCTCCGCCATCTGCCTGATTTTGTCGTTAAAAAAGAACATATTATGCGAATTTTTTTAAGTCAGGTTTTATTTTTCTAAGTGTCCGGTAAATGATCACCGCGATGTGGCTTTCAGAAAGGCCTGTGATATCAACAATTTCGCGATTAGACATTCCCGAAAAAAATTTAAGCTGGATTACGTTTAACTCCCGTTCTGGAAGAGTGCTTAGCACCTCTCGCACCTTTGCCGCCAATTCATTTTGACCAGCTTGCCTGTCCGGTGAGTTATTGGCTTCGTCCTGTTTTAAATCAGCAATTTTTTCTAAGTCACCTGTTCTATTCTTGGCGCTGTCGCGGTAATAATCGTTTATGGTATTGCGGGCGATTCTGAACAGCCAAGCTCCAAACGGTATGCCGCGCCACTCAAAATGATGCAGGTTTTCAAGCGCTTTCATGAAGATTTCTCCGGTGAGGTCTTCGGCATCGTCTCTATTGCTGGTCTTGGCGGCCACAAAAGCGTAAATCTTTGGAAAATAATAATCATAAATTATTCCAAAGCTTTCGGCATTTGTTTTGGCGCGTTCAACCAGTTGTTTTTCCTCTGATAAATCCACTGTCGCTTTGTTTGGGTATTTAGTCTGACGAACACCTCTCTGTGCCGTCACTGTAACGTTGCTTAAATTATAAGAAAGTCGCAACATAATCAAGCTATACAACTTACTTCAAAAGAATCTATTACAAAATACTACTTAATGGTGAAATTTACCGAATCAGAGATTGTTTTTCCGTTCTCCAGCTTCGCGATCGCGGTTAAGGTGTGTTGTCCTTTGATTGGAACCCATAGATAGGTAAAGGGCGCTTTTTCAACCACGTAAGCAGGTGAGCGCGCGGAGAAGTTGCGCGGGCTACCCGAAATTATTTCAGGATTGTCAAGATAGTAAGAAACCGAGACGGTTTGATTTGGCACTGTTACCCTGAATGGTATTTTTTGGTATTTTAAAGGGATTGACCGATCCAAAAGGTACTCGTCGTTTTTCGCTGGGGAGTCAATAGAAATGGTGTCAGACTTGTCGTCCGGATAAGCGTGTGGATACCCTTGCGGGTATGCCCCCGTGCCGGTTTGGGAGCGAGAACATGGCTCAAACTGGGGCAAAGCGAGCCCTTCTCCTTGAGCCCATTTTTGAAGTTCCGGCGGGTAATCAACCATTGTTTTAGGTTTGATATTTGCTCCATAATCACTCAAACATTCATCATGGATCGCTCGCCCAGTTTTTATGTCTAGATTAAAGATTTTATAATAATCATCGGGTTGAGTAGGTTCCTCTCCTTCGGCAAAAATCTCGTATGCCCTCTCGGGGCAAATAGGCGTGGCAAGTTTTCCTGATAAGGAGCAAATCTCTACTTCTTTCATGCCCGATGGCACCGCAAAATCGGTCTTGGGTTTTCCCGTGAGCGCCGATTCCATGAAGCCAGCCCAGATCGGGGCGGCCCCATCAACTCCTGAAACATTTTGCATCGGCGAGGCGTCGGCGTTGCCTACCCAGACCGCGGTCAAAAGTTCGGGAGTAAAACCTATTGTCCAGTTATCGCGGAAATTGCGCGTGGTTCCTGTTTTCACCGCGGCCGGCCGGGTGAGTTCAAGTACGCTTCCCTCGCCGAATCCGGGAATGCGAGCGTTGGGGTCCTTTAAAATATCAATGATTTCATAAGCGTGCTGTTTTCCATTGGGACCAAGCACGTATTCCTCCAAAGGCGGAGTCCAGTCGTAAAGCTGTTTCTCGCCCTGTTTTACCTGCAAAATCAGTGAATGTGCTTTCCTGACGCCGTAATTGGCAATCACGGCATAGGCGTCCGCCATGTCAATCAACCTGACCTCGCCGCCGCCCAACGTCAATGCCAGACCGTAAAAGCCAGCAGGTTTATCAAGCGTCCCAATCCCAAGTTGCTTCAAAAACATTATGAAGTTGTCCACTCCCACATATTCAAGCGTCTTGACTGCCGGAATGTTGAAAGAGCTTGCCAAGGCAATTCTTGCTCGCACGGGCCCATGGAATTTTAAATCATAGTTTTTTGGGGAATAGGGACCGCTTTCGGTTTGAAACTGCGTGGGAATGTCAAAGATGACTGTGGCCGGCGTCCAGCCTTTTTCAAAGGCCAACAGGTACGTGAGCGGCTTGATGGAAGAGCCGGGTTGGCGCAAGGAGGTGACTATATCAACCGATCCGGCAATTTCATCGTTGAAATAGTCGGCACTGCCAACCCATGCTAAAACTTGACCTGTTTTTGGGTCAAGTGCGACCAACGCGCCGTTGGTGACATTATTGCGTGAAAGTTTTTCCACTTGCTTTTTCACGAGCTGTTCCGCTTTTTTCTGCATGTCGTAATCAAGCGTGGTGATGATGGACAACCCGCCATAATATAGGGCTTTTTCGCCGTATTTGGCCTCAATCTCGTTCATTACCTGATGGACAAAATGAGGCGCCTTCATTTGGAATTTATTGCCGCGCAGAGTAATTGGTTCAGCATAGGCGGCCTCGGCCTCTCCCCGCGTTATGAAATTGTTTTTGACCATTTGATCTAGCACGTATTTTTGCCTTAATTTAGTCTTTTTAAAATTAAGATAAGGATTATATGTTGAAGGCGATTGCGGTAATCCTGCCAGCAGGGCTATTTGGGCTAGGTCAAGGTCGCTGAGGTTGCGGCCAAAATAATCCAGCGCGGCCGATTGTGCCCCGTAAGACATGTTGCCGTAGTAGATCGTGTTTAGATAAAGCTCAAGGATGCGATCCTTGCTGTAAATGTGGCTCAGGCGAATGGCGTAAAACGCTTCCATAATTTTCTCCACCAAGCCTCTTTGCTTTGATGGGGTTTTAGCCTCAAACGTGGCGAGCGCTTCAGAAGAGCTATTGTTCTGGTCGTCCGCGGGGTTTGCCGCGATTTTATCATCGCCACTGCCAACGCTTTCCGTCCCGAGCATGTTTCTAATCAGCTGTTGGGTAATAGTACTGCCGCCGCTGACAATCCTACCTTCGCTGATATTTAGCAAGATAGCTCTAATAATAGCCAAAAAATCAACACCGGGGTGGGAATAAAAATTCACGTCTTCCGCCGCTAACGTGGCTTGGATGAATTTTTCGGGCATGTCACGAAGCGGGATAAGAGTGACTTTGCCTGTTTGTGGCCTCAGCACTTCATAAAGCAGTGTGCCATGGCGATCATAAATTTTGGTGGCTGGTATATTGGAACGGTTGGCAAGCCCGTTTGGTAGCGGCAAGAAATAGGCAATATAAAGGTAAAAGCACAGCGCCATTACCACGATTAGCCCCAAGCCCATCAAAAATAACTTAATTTTTTTTTTAAAAGCCATGGAGTGGCAATATTATCATAATCCGCAGAAACCTTGCCGCATTTACCTTTAACAGCGCAGTCACTAAAATATTACTTAATTGTGAGCGGGTTGATTGTCTTAGAATAATTGAATCATCGGCGCCCCTTGTGACTCCGCTATTTTCTAAATAAAAAGTGATACCATTTTTTCTTGGGAGACTCCAGCAGTTTAAGCTGATTTTCCAAGACCACGAATTTTTCCTGAAATGCCTTCATGAAGCGCACAAAGCTTTCCTTTTCTTTTTTATGGTCTTCAAGTACCGCTTCAATGTCCTTCTGCAATTTTTTCAAATCTTCCAGCGTCGCAAATTCTTTGGCGACAGAGTAAGTCTTTTCTTTGCCTGTATTCAGCCCGCCGGCTTCTCGCTCAAAAAGACTGGCTTGAATTTTGTAATGCTTAAGCAGGCTTTCTTTAGAAATAAGGTAATTAAATCCCTGCGGGGTTTTCTTCTTTTTTACGGAAAGCCTTTTGCTCTTAACCGCCCGCCTGATAGTCTGGATTGATTTACCGCTTAACGCGGCGGCTTCCTGAATTGAGAGCAGTGTTTCCGTCATGTCGCGTTTGGATAATTCATAAAAAAACTTAAACTAATTATAATGACCAACCGTTTGGATAATCAAGTGGTTACTCGTTGCCTAAATTTAAAAATGACAGTAAAGTCTGAAGTGTTAGATTAAACATTACGACAAAGCGGCTTTTCAACTCTATCACTCAACTCGCCAACTTTTGAGCGATTACTCATCACGCTGGCAGGATTATTTGACAAAATCCTAATTTTTTTAAGCGAGCAGTTGAAGATGATGCGCGGGGCGCGCGGCGCGGCGCACCGCGCCGAGCGCGGAGGATTTGTTCTCGCAAAACGCATGGGCGGCGCTCGGCGCCGCTAAAAAAAAAGTCGGTCAATTTTCCGAAAGTCAGATTTTGGTGTGGTTATACAATTCCGGTCGAACCTACTTTATCAAAAATTCCTGAAAAAATCCAATCGCCGATCGCTCCACACCGCCGCTTTGCGGCGGGGCTTCGCTTGCGGCTCGCGGGCAAAAATTTTCCGGGGACTCAAACCCCTTGAACCCCTCCAATTTTTGCCCGCTCGCCAAAAGTTTTTTACAAAATTTTTTGTGCCGTCTTTTATAAATCATCTAAAAACTTACAATTTACTTATTATAACGGACTTTTAATGTTTTTAAGTTTTGGATTTGTTACTTGAGTATAGATTTGGGTTGTTCTGATATTCTGTGACCAAAAAGTTCCTGCACATATCTGACATTAACGCCATTTTCTAATAAATGCGTCGCAAAGCTGTGTCTTAATGAATGGAAGGTAACATCTTTTTTAATACCAGCTCCCCGGAGCGCATTTTCAAAAACTTTTTGAGCTGTTCGTTCGGTTAATTTTCCGCCTCGTTCACTTTCAAAAAGATAGTCGTTTAAATTTTTACCGGCGATTAAGTTTTGAAGTTCGGTTTTTATTTTTTCCGGAAAAATAGTGATTCTATCCTTTTTGCCCTTAGCGTTTTTAAGATGAATAGTTAACTCTTCTAAATTGAGATCTTTTACTTTTAAATTGACGACTTCGCTGATTCGGAGTTCCGGGCCGTAAGCCAAAGAGATTATCAATTTATGTTTTGGATTTCTGATTACGTCAATGATGTTTTTAATTTCTTCTTTTGATAGAACAATCGGAAGCTTTTTACTTCGTTTGGCGAATTTTAAATTTATCGTTTGAGGAATTCTTAATACCTCGCGGTAAAAAATTTTATCGCATTTAAATAAATATTGACCGTTTACGAGGAATAATTCTTACTCCGCTTGTTTAATAAAAATTGCTTTATTTTTTCTTCATCTATTTTTTCTAAATTAAATTTTTTAAAATCAAAATACTCTCTCAAACAACCGAGATAAGCTTTTATAGTTTTAAAGCTGTAATTTCTTAATCTTAATTCCTGTTTTGTTTTCTCTAAATATTCTTGCATAATTTTATTTTATAAAATTTGATAATTAAATTTATAAACGGTTATTGATAATTTCACCAATAAGTATATATTTCGTATAATATGCAACAAAAGGTCGATATTGTGCAGTCAATTCGTATAAAAACGAGTTATGTGAAATATGCTTTTCTTTTTACGGCTAACGCCTAACACTTTTCTATAATGAACAAATTTTTTAACTAATAATTTATGTTTAATGCCAGATTCAAACCAATCACACTATTTGCTATTATGACCTTGGCTGTATTTTTATTTTCTCCTCTTGTTGCCCTTGCATCCAGAAATAATGCAAGCATACAACAACATGATATTTCGTTAACCTTATTGTGGATAGCAGTCATTTTAATCGCTGCCAGAATTTCCAGTTTGGTTGAACGTCTCGGACATCCTTCGGTTTTAGGCGAATTA
>Ga0272446_1001695_pt1 | contig 31523 bp, 25 predicted proteins | sample YNPCB0061_FD_194587 | JGI IMG/M metagenome (GOLD analysis project Ga0272446, IMG submission 194587) | Hot spring microbial mat communities from Yellowstone National Park, WY, United States - YNP-CB-006-1 | ecosystem: Environmental > Aquatic > Thermal springs > Hot (42-90C) > Sediment | place...
GACAGCGCCGGTAAAGCGGCGGAACTCGAGCTCGCCGGTCGGCAACACATAGGCATCGAAGCCGCACCGTTCGGCCAGGCGCATGATATTGCGCGCCAGGCTCACGCGCTCATCCACCGCATAGACAGGGAAACGGATGCCGTCGTCAATCACACCAGTTCGCACATTCGCCTCACCTGCCAGGTCACGCACGATCTGGCCGGCGCTCCGCCCGGTGTAGGCGCGCCCAAGCCGGCGAGCGGTAAGCGCCCGCACCGGGCTGAGCGCCATCACGCGCACAGCCGTCGCCTCCAGCACCACGCCCGCGACGCTGCCGGTGAACACGCGATGGAGCGTCGTATCGTATCCCAGGTCAACGCTGATATCGTCACCTGGCGCCGGTTGCACGCCCCCCAGGGGCGCCAGCACCAGTTCGCACGAGTCCACCGCGAGGTCAAGCGCCCGCTCAATATCCAGGCTTACCACCGCGCTTGCCGTCACATCCCTGGTAACGTCAATCTCGCTGGCGCCGATGACAATGCGATAGACAGGTTTGAAACGCATCTGCCGGCTCCTGCTATGGTCCTGAGCCATCTGGATCGACGAATGTCCGCCACAGGATCGAGTCGGAACCGGCCGGGCGCGTGTGGACCACCGCATGCGCCGGTGGCGTTCCGGCACGCGACCGCCATTCCGCGGCCCCGGCCAGCGGATCGTTGATCAACGATCGTTCCGCTGGCGTCAGGCCGAGGTGCTCGGACCAGAGGGCGATCCGCAGATCGCGGGCGAAGCGCCGCCGCCCGTGTTCGACCGCGAGATCCACCACCGCAATACTGATCTCCGAATCGTGGGTCAGGCTCCGGGTGCTCATGTTGCACGAGCCGATAATCGCCCAGATATCATCAATAATGCAGACTTTCGAGTGGCAGTAGATCGGCGTTCGCGGCGATCCCAGGTTCTCAAGATGGAAGATCTGAACTCGCGACGCATCAACGGCGCGCAGATTGGCAACGAAGCGGTTCTGATGAAAGTCGAAGGCGTCCTTGATGTTCTGCGTTCCTGTGTCGGGCTCCGGCGCAGTGACGAGAATCACCTGGAGCTGGGGCGAGCGTCGCATCGCGGCTGCAATCGCCGGGCTGATGACATCATCCGAGATCATGTACTGATCCTCGATGTAGATGTACTCACGCGCATTGCCGATCGCATTCAGATACGCCCGCCGCAGGCCGAACTCGCCGGTTGGCGCGAAATCGTAGGGCCAGTTGAAGGCGCCAAAGGTGGCATGGTGCGGGAACGTTCGCAGCGTCTGGACGATGTGCGTCCCGCCGGGAACAGCAGCCGGCACCGGGTGAACCGGCATCGGCGGCGCCGGCGGCGGCGTCCCGATCGGTGGCCCGATCGGCGGCCTGAACACAACACGGGTATCGTTCCAGCGATGGCGAATATTGGTTTCAATGTCGGCGGCCGCCGGACCGTTGACTTTTGCATGCACATCGTGCCACGGCTGCCCGCTGCCTTTGTAATCAGCATTCGGGTCAGGGAAGTTGTGCGCCGGCGTGTCCCAGCGGTCGCGTGTCATATCAATGCCGCCGACGAAACTGGTGAGCGTGCCATTGGCATGCACCGCAGCGGTCTTCTGATGATGCGAACCGGTGGTATCGCGGGTTTTGCCATCCATGAAGGTGTTCACACCTGCAATCGTAAATGGTATGGTAATCACCCAGATCAGCATTCGCACATCAACGCCACGCCCCGCGGCAGACGAAAGCACCGCATCAACGGTCGACGCAGGCACGGAACGTCCCAGCAGGTGGATGGCAGGCACAAGATCCCACCCGGTGATGTAGATATAGTCTTCCGCGTTCGCCGTGGCAGTGAATGCGGTATGCATCGCAGCAAAGGCCGCCTGGCCGTCAATCAACGGTTCCACCCGGTTGCCCTGGGTGAACCGCGGGATGTCCGCGTGCTGTTGCGGAATCAGCCAGCGGTTCGGGTCCAGCGCCTGGGCGCGGATCACCGGATCATCAGCAGTAACGGTTTTCGTAACGCTACCCACGAGCTACTCCACAAGGCTCACAAACTGGTCGGCGATGGTTACGGTATACGCGCCGGTTGCCATGCCGGCGCGTTCCCAGCGCCCGGCGGCATCGGTCGTTTCGCCGGCGAGCACCTCGCCACCCGGCAGTGTCAGGTCGAACGGCCCGACATAGGGCTGGCCCCATTCATTCTGTAACTCGATCCGCAACGTCACCATCTGGCTCAGGCGCGCGGCCTCGAGTTCGGCAACCGTTGACTGTTTCAGCCGGACCGACGCTTCGTTGCCGCGTGCCGTGCCAAGGCCGGCGGTGCGCAATTCGAGACTGAGATCGTCAGCGACGGTCAACCGGTAATCGCCCTGGGTGATGTCGTCGAGCAGGATCGTTCCCTGGTCGCTGGTCGTGCGGCGGCGGGTGAACCCTCCCTGGCCGGTAATGGCAACATCAAGGTCTGGGTACGGCCGGCTACCATCGCCATCATAGAACTTGAACGTGGCGGCGATTGGCTGCGGGTCCTCCGGGCAGATCACCATCGGTTGCTCATAGAGCGCCGCGCAGGTCACGGACGCCGGCGCCAGCGCCGGAGGGATGAGCAGGAACTCGACGCGGCGGTTGGTCTCAGAGCGCGCCTCAGCATCAACCAGGTCAAGGCTCTCCGTGCCGGGCGCGCGGGTCTCGATCCGCGGGTACTGTTCGCCGCACCCAAGCAACTCCGGCGAGAGAAAGCGCTCTGGCGGAATGGCCTCGGCATCCTGGGTCATGTAGCGCTCGAACAGCGCACGCCAGGTCTCCTCGTCCACACCGGCCCAGCGCGTTCCGCTGCCGCCGCCGGCGGGCAATCCCGCATCGGCGCGAAAGGCATCGAGCCCGGCGCGCGTGCCGGAACCCATGATGTTGTCGATCAGCCCGCCATAATAGGTTGCGGAACTGCCCGGCCGCCGGATCGCGCTGAGCATGTACTGAATCTCGCGCGTCTGCCAGCGATCATAACTCTGGCCCGTGCCGCTGCGCGGCGTCGTGTCGCTACCGGGGCTACTCATCATGGTGCGCAACAGGTCCATCCAGCCATCCACGTTCTGGCGCACATAGGCCAGTACGCTACGCGCCCGGCGGCGAGAGAGCGCGATGTTGTACGCGTTCAGGCCGGAGCGGTCAGTGTGGCCGACAATCAACAATTGCCTGTCACTCGCCTGGTTGACCGCCGTCACGATCTCGCGGATCGCCACGCGCCCCTCCGGGCGTACGAAGCAATAATCAAAGTCGAAATGCACGCCATCCAGCACATGGACACAGATATGCTCCTCGGTGAGCCGGATGACCCCCGAGCCGACGCCGCAGGGGGGCACATCGATCAATGTTGACGCCTCAGCGGCCATCAGGGCCTCCGCAACGCCGTCGCGCGGTATTCGCCGGCCGGCAGGTTATCCATTGCGTACACACCATCTACCTGGTCGGTCAGTTCAATCGGCGGCGCGGCCGGGTCGCCCGTGCGCTGCAGCCGCACCACGACACCGGTGTAGTCGGTCTGCCCGGCGGGCAAGATCACGGTCACCTCGATCCGCCCGGTACGATCCGGGCACTCCGGCGGCGGCGGAGGTGGCGGCGGCGGGGGTGGGCGGATCGGATCTGTCGGATCGGTCGTGGGCACATATTCAACAAGGTCAAGCGCATACGTGTAACACTGCGGCTTACCGGCCAGTTCACGCACCACCAGATCCTCGAGCAGCACCTGTGTCACCGCTGTCGCGGTCATGATGTCGGCCACAAACGGCATCGGCTCAGCACGCTGAAACAATTCGCGCAACCGTTCCAGGTGTTCGAGCGAGCGATCGCTGGCAAGCACCCCCTGGACGAAGATACGCGTCGCAGCACGGTTCAGGCGCTGAAGCAGCGAGCCATCGCGGGCCGGAACCGCATGATCGACCCATACCTGGTCCTCTTCGGTACGCAGCACCTGGACCAGCGGTAACTCGAAATCGTCAAGCATGGGGCGGATCGGCGCGTTGTTCATGCGACGGTAATCTCCAGTTGAAAGGTCGAACTCCCGTCACCTGCCGTCAACACATCGGTTCCGGCGTTCGGTCCGGCGGTATACCGAAAAATGCGCAGGTTGCCGATGGCTGCCGGCGTAATATCAACCGGCGCGGCCCCACCCGAAGCGCTGGTCGTCACCGTGAGCGTCAACGCGCCCGTCCGGTTCGGGTCGCTAATCACGGAGATGATCGTCGAACCGCCTGGGGGCAGGCTGGACTGCGCCGCGTTCGCGCGAACATTCTGGGCATTGGCCGCGCCGGAGTGCTGCGCTGCATCCTGTTCGAACCAGGACGAACCATACCCACCACGTCCGATATAGTCCCACCAGTAGGCGCCAGGCAGTAGGAGCACACTGGCGCCGGCGATCGTCGCCTGCCACCAGGAGCCGCTGATGGTCTGCCAGAGCGTTTGCCAGCTGACGTGAACATCGCGCCGGCTGATGGCCGAGATAGCGGTCAGCAACAGGTTCTGAAACAGGAAATACAACAGCAGCACCCAGGGCATCATGAACGGCCCCCACCAGCCATACTGGTTCGTATGGCGCAACTCATGTTCAACAATCGCCTCGCGCTGCGTCAGCAACCGGGAGGTATCCAGCGGATCGACCAGTTCGTTATGCCGCACGGGAATACCAAAGCTCCGGCGAGTGGTGTCCAGGCCGTCCATGAAATCGGCATTGGCGATAATGAAATTGCCGAGTGTAAACGCCCCGCCGCCAATCACCAGTCTGCCGGAAAGGCCGCCGATCACCCACCATGCCCAGGCGCCGAGCCGGTCACTGCTCTCGCCTGCCCAGCGATGCCGGCCCCAGTCCCACAGCCAGGCGAATGTAATCCAGTTCAGGAAGACTTCAAAAAACAGGAACCCGACCAGGGTATATGGGAGGGCCCAGAAGATTGCGGCCAGCGTATAGAGAAAGTACAGGCCCGCATTGTGGCCGTCGCGGTCAACGTAGGTCAGCGGGCTGTTCCGGGCATAGACGTAGCGATTGCGACATGCCCCCTCGCGCTGCCAGATCTGCAAGCGTTGCGCGCGCAGCTGCCGTCTTGAGCCGGCTGCGGCATCAACCCACAACAGGCGCGGGTCATCGGCGGCGAAAGTATAGCTGTCGGCGGTGGTGAACCGCCCGATCTGCGGGTCGTACAGGCGTACGCCGCACTCGTACCAGCCGAGAGCGGCATCATACGGGTGGCCGGCATAGATCCGCCAGCGCTCCTCTCCCGCAGTCGAGCGCAGCATCCCCCACGGATCGAAGTCATAGCGTGCCACCACCTGACCACGCTCGTCGGTGACTGCGCGTACCGATCCAAGGTGGTCGGCATGCAGAAAACGCACTGTCACGCACCCGTCACACACGACCAGGCATGCCAGGTGCTGGCCGGCGGGACCGAGAAAGACGCGCGTCTCGCCGGCGCTGGTTTCGGCAATCCGATTACCCCACGGATCGCGGTGGATGATCGTCGTGCCGGATGGGCTGCGACTGGCGATGCGGCGACCGGTATGGTCGTAGGTGTAGGCCGCGACGAATCTTCCGGCCCGTTCGGCGCGTGTGAGCCGCCCGCCGGCGTCATAACGATAGCTCCAGGCGCCGCAATGATCCTCGCGCCCGGTGAGCGCGCCTTCGCCGTCATAGGCGTAACGCGCGATCGTCGCGCCTGCGCAGCATATACGTGTCAATCTGCCGCCGGCGTCATAGTGGTAGACGTGCGCTGGCGCGCCGGGAACATGCGCCTCGAGCCGGTTACCGGCAGCATCATAGGAATAGTGCACCGTCGGACCGGAGAGCGGGCCGTATTCACTCAGACGGCCATGATCATCATAGCGGTAACGTTCGTCACCGAGCGCAACAACCTGGCCCGGTGGGACGGACCGATACCGCAGATCGAAAACTGCCGCGCCGTTCCCATCATGGAGCGTAATCCGGCGCACGAGACTGCGCTTGCTCAACTCGATCGACTGCTCGGCACCGGCAGCGGTTGTGATCATCACCCGCGCGCTGTCCGCTTCGTACCGCAGGCGCACCAGTTCAGGCGCGCCGTCATAGCCGAGCGACGCCAGGCGCCGTTGATCGTCGTAGGCGTAGCGCACCCACGCATCCAGGCCCGGCACGCGCACGCCGGTGAGGTGACCATCCGCATCGTATGCAAACAAGGTATGGTAGGCACGGCCGGCAATGATCTGTTCACCGGCAACTGGCCGTCCGGCGTCGTCATACGTATAGCGCGTGGTACAATCAGCCGCCGCGATCTCGCCGAGTCGGCCGGCGGCGTCGTAACGATAGGTCACGTAACTACCATCGGCAAAGCGCGTTTCGGTCAGCCGGTTCGCCCCATCGTAGCGATACTGCTCCCGCCATCGCCCGGCAGAGATCCGCTCGGCAACGTTGCCAGCCCCGTCATAGCGCAACCCGAGACAACGACCATCCGGGTAGATCGTCGCACTCAACCGGCCGTCGGCGTCATAGGCATACGCGGTGCGTCCCTGGCCGTCATCGGACCAGAGCATGTTTCCCGACGGATCGTATGCACTATCGGCGCGGGTCATGGCACGCCCTCCCCGACAAGCGGCAGCAGCGCCCCCAGCATGCGGTCGAACGCGGCGCCGGTGCGTGCGAGCGAGTCCAGCAGATCGGTGCGTAGCCGATCGAAGGCCGCTGCCAGCCGATCGAGCAACACATCGAGGTTCAGCGCCGTTAGCGATTGTTTCACCAGCGCGAAAAGATTACCCAGGCCAATGACGAGCACACGCGGATCGAGCAGCCGCAGTACGTCCCTGATCCGGCCGAGAGCCGCGTCAACGGCAGCGGCGAGCGTTTCGATCAGGCCGGTTCGCAGATCGTCGAGCGCTGCCAGGGTCGTATTAAACAATTGCTGCACCGGCTCACGAATCAGGCGCGGGTGAAGCTGGTCGAGTTGCTCGACGACACTGGTGTACGTGCCATCGAGCGCTTCGGCCAGAGCGCGGGGCGACATCGCCTGCACCGTCGAACGGATCGGCGCGAACAGTTCATCGAAGCGTTCAAAGAGCGCCGCCGGTGTGAGGGCGGCCAGTTTCTCGCCGATCTGATCGGCAACGCCCTCAACGGCCGCCTGTATCGCCGGGCCAAAGCGTTGTGCCGCGGCCAGGAACGCCTCGAAGCGCTCGTCCACGCGGGTGATCAGGGCGCCTGGCAGGAGACCGGCCAGCGCCTGCCGGATCGCGGCGGGGTCGGCCGTGGAACGCAGTGTGGCAGGAATACGCCCGCCGAGCGCGACCAGGCGATCGCCGAACTGCGCCGCCAGGCCGGAGAGATCCAGTGTTCGCCCGGCGGACTGGCGCAACCGACCGGGGAGAGCCGCGAACTCGGCATCAAGGGCAATCAACGATGCCGGCGCAAGGGTGACCAGCGCATTGCGCACCTCCTGGAAGGCGGATCGCGCAGCCTCAGGAACAGCGCGTTCGTCAACACGTGCCAGCGCGGCGCTCAGCCGGGCATACCCGGCACCGTAGGCGGCGGCCACAGCCGCGGGCCGGTGTAACTCGACATCCTGCGCCAGCCGCTCGAATCGTTCACGCACCGCGGTAGCCGTCGTCTCGGTATGCAACAACGCAGAGGGTGTGAGATCGCCGATCCGTGCGGCAACCGCCGCCAGCACATCGTCGGCGGCGGCGCTTACTGCCGACTCGAGCGGGGCGAGCGCCTCCTGGAGCGGCGCAAGCAACCGGCCGGGGCGATAAGCGGCGAATTGCTCATCGAGCGCGCCCGTCCACTGTTCGACACCGGTTGCCGGGCGCAACAGATCAAGGATCGGCTGCACCGGGCCGGCATCGACTCCACCGGCGAACTGCGCCTGCGTTGCGCCGAGAAACTCTCCGGCCTCCTGGCCAAGCCCGCGCAGCGCTTCGGAAAAATCCAGCTTACCGAGCAACTCCTCGACCGGCTCAAAGGCATCGATCAGCGGCGCCAGCAACGATGACGGGCGGAAGTCGCGGATGGGTGCCAGCACGTCACGTTCGAACGCTTCCTCAAGCGGCGCCAGCAGACGTTCAGGCGCGATGGCGTCAAGCGCGGCCCGCAGATCATCGAGCACGGCGCGCACCGGGTTGAGTAGCCCATCACCGCTCAGGCCGTCGAGCGCGGCATCGAACCGCTGGAACAGATCGGTCAACGGCGCAAGGAGGGCCGCCGGGTCGAGCCGGTCAATCGCAGCAGCGAACTCGGCAAGCTTGCCGCGCAGGCGTCCCAGCAGATCGCGGACCGCACCAGCGGCCGCGTCGAAGGCCGCCGTGAGCGCCCCGATGATCTCGCGTTCGAACCACTGCTCCGGATCGTCGCCAAACTCTGCGACAAACCCACTTACCACACCGCCGACCTGTTCGCGGAGCATATCAGGGAGCAGGTCGAGATTGATTGCCGCAACCGCACTCTGCACGGCATCAATCGCGTCCACCACAGGCTCGACAAGCGGGCGAAACGAGAGATCGCCAAGCGAGTCAACCAGCGCGCCGGCCTGCTCAACCGCGCCGGCAACCGCGCCGGCCAGCATCTCGACCAGCCCTTCGACCGTTGTCAGCGCCTGGTCGAGCCCGGCTTTGAGATCGGGCAGCGGTACGGCGCTCAAGGCATCGCCGGCCTGGTCGAGGATTGACCGTACCGCCTGGACGAGACCAGCCACATCAATCGCCGTGATTGCCGCCTGGAACGCACGAAACGCATCCTCGACCCGGCGCCGCACATCGCTGAAGGCACCAAGCGCACCACCAGCCACGCCGGCGAGAGTCTGCACTGCACCATCGATCGTGTCGCGCACTCCCTGGATCGCACCGGCGATCGCAGCGACCGCCTGGCGCAGATCATCGAACAGTTGCAACACCGGGTTATCCTGTACCGACTCGGCGAGCGTATCGAAGATTGCCAGCAGTCGATCGAGGTGCGCGCGCAGGGCGGAGGTGAATTGTGCCGGTGACAGTTGCTCCAGCGCAGCGGTCATCGTGTCGAGCGGATCAAGGATGCCGCTGGCCAGTTCCTCCAGCGATATCGACCGCCCGCGATTGTCGGGGGCTGGAAGCGCTGCAAGCGCCTGACGCAACTCCGCTGTATAGCGTCCCGGCTCGGTGGCTGCAATCACACCATGCAGACGATTCGGCAACGGCTCCAGGATCACACGTAGCCCCGTCAGGTCAGTAGCGGCCCGGGTGAGCATGGCTCCGGCTGCCTGCCATTCAGGCACGCTCTGCGGGTCAATCGTCTCAAGCAGCGTTGCGGCCGAGTCGACCCGCGCAACAAGGCGCTGTACCAGGCTGTCGAACTCCGACCCGGTCAGCGCCAGCGCCGAATCGAGCGGCTCGAACAATGCGCGGCGTACATTGGCAACGGCACGCAGTGGTACAGGCGCCGCGCCGAGAATGTACTCGGCAATCGTGTCGGCCAGGACCCCGGCATCAGGCGCGGCGCCAAGCCCCTGCATCGCAGACTGAATCGCGCTTATCGCCGTGCGCGCCTCATCCGGAATGGCATCGCCGGCGAGGACGGGCAGAGCACCGAGTAACTCGCCGGTCGTCAACGCCAGCGCATCGCGGGCGATCTGGTTGATCGAGCGCCCTGCGCGTAGATCGTCAAGGATCGGCGCGACAGCGCTTGACGAGACCAGGCGCCGGGCAGAGTCGAGCAGCGGCAACACTGCACCGACCTGGCCGGCCGTGTCGCCCGGCAACGCCGCAACCAGCGCGCCGCGCTGCGACACGAGAAGGTCAAGGGCGCCATCAAGATCCGGCGCCTGACCGCTGAGCGGGGCAAGCGCGCCGATCAGTGGGGCAAGCAGACGTTCCGCGTTCCCCAGTTGATCCAGCGGCCCGCTCAACCCCGCGCCGGCAGTATCGCGCAGGTGCTCGAGCGCCCCGAGGTCCGGAAGTTGTGCAAGCAGGCCACTCGCGCTCATCGCAGGCTTTCTTTCAACCCAGCAGATCGGCCAGCGGCCCGAGTGCGCCGCCAATCTGTTCAGCCTCCGACGCGAACTGATCCACCACAGTGCGTAATGGCTCGGTTGGATTGACCAGGTTCAGGTCCAGCAGATTCGGCAGTTCGGGCAGGTCGCCCAGAACACCGGTCAGATTGTCGAACAGCCCCTGAGCCTCATCATCAATCCCCGGTAGACCCGGCGCCACAGCCGGCGGCGGTGGCACATGTTCGATAAGACGCACGACATAGCGATACTGCTGCGGCTTGCCGGCCAGTTCGGTGACATGCAACGAATCGATCACCATCTGCTGCACATCAATGGCCGTCATAATGTCGGCGGTAAATGGCGCTGGAGCATGCGCCTGGAACTTCTCGCGGAGTTGTTCCAGTGCCGCCAGCGACTCATCGTCCACCGCCATGCCGATGACCACGACGATGGCCGGATGGCGACCAAGATGTTGATGCGCCGCGCCGTCCAGCCCCGGTACCTGGTGCGTCACCCAGGCGCGTTCTTCGTAGGTGCGTACATCCTGCACAAGCGGCAGATGAAAATCATCGAACATGACCCCGGTCGGCATCAGATATCAATCCCCTGCCGGCGCGCCTGGTCAATCAGAATGCGCGTCAGCCGTTCCGCCAGCATCTCTTCGCCGGCGTCGGTTCCACCGGCCATGTGCACCGTCACGTTGAACGTGTTCTGAATCGCTGCCGCGCCCGGTGCCGCCGGAACGGCAGTCATCTCCTGGGTGGACGACGGCGCCAGTGGCCCCTCACCGCCTGCCGCGACAGCATCCGGCACGACCGGATCGAACGGCGCAGCAGGTTGTCCGGCTATCTGCCGTGTCTGGAACACGTCCAGGATCTCCGCAAGTAATGACAGACCTGGTGGCGCGGGCCGTTGCCCGAACGGCACTCTCAGATCATGCTCTACCGGAGTGGCGGCACCCACCTGCGGCCCATTCCTTGCTATCGCAGGCGACGCACCCTGCGGTGGCGCACCGGGCCAATCCGGCACCACCGCAGTTGCGCCACCGGCCGTACCCTGGTCGCTACGATGCCGTCCTGCCGGGCCATCGCCAGCGATCCAGGGAACGTTGTGCGGTTCCGGTATTGCGGCGGAGGGCGAGGTGATCGCTTGACCGGCAGCGACAGCCGTATCCAGGGCGCGCGTGATCGCAGCGCGCACCAGCGCCGCCTGCCCGGCTGGCTCGCCAGGGTTGGCGTTGACGCCTTCTGCAATGGCCGGCTCGACGAGCCGTCTGAGTAACCCGGCGCCGGCTGGAATCGCGGCAGTCGCCCGGCGCGGTTGTGCCGGATCGTGCGCTGCACCTGTAACGCCGGCACCATCCCTCGCCTGGAGCGCTCCGCCAGCCGGATCACCGTACGCCGGCGTTCCGCCCCGGCTGGTGAGTGATCCCCCGGCGACCGGGTACCCACGGCGAGACGCAAGTGCCTCCAGTTGCGCCGCGTGCAGCGTTGTCGCCGGTGTGCCGGGCAGCGGCGCAGGCGATCCTTGCCCGGGAGATCGCGGCCACGGTTCTGCGCGACGCACAGACGAACCATGCACCACCTCAACCGTGCTGGCCGCCGCTATGCGAGCCGGACCAGCAGCGGATCGGCGGCGCTCCCGTTCCACCGTACCAGCCATCTCGGAATCCGTATCCCCGGCATCGTACACCTGGCGCCCAAGCGCGCCGAGCGGATCCAGGTGCGCAAATGGCAGGCTTCGACGGAACGTATCCAGCACCGCAAGCGACCGCGCCAGCGCGCCGGCATCGGCCGCCACGCGCAGGTGGGAGAGCCATGCTGCAGGTTGCGCTGCTGACCACAGCATCGCCCGCGCCGGCCTGCCTGTCACCCACTCAAGATCATCATCCATCAGGCGGCTCCTGGCCGCGCCATCTGGAGATAGAGCAGGATCTGACCGATCGTCAGCCCGCTTACCTGCTCGGGCGTCCAGCCGAACTCACGCGCCAGCACAAAGCACGCGCGCGCCAGCGGCGCCTGCACATACTCGGTCAGTTCATCGCTGGTGGCGCTCAACCCGCTGATCCGGTTGATCTCATCCACCAGGTAGCGCGCCAGCCCGGCAGGCAGCGCACCGACCTGGCCGGCCGCCAGTTGCGGCTCGACCAGCGCCTGCTGAATCATCAGCGCCGCGGTCAGGCCCGTATCGTCACGCGCGGCCTTGACAATCAACTGCAAATCCTTGACCGTCAGTGGTTTCAGCACCACCCGGCCCGGCCCGCCCCGATCGCCCGGGAGCAGGTCGGGCGGGATATCCAGGGTATGGTTGAGGCTGCTGCCCGCAAGCAGATCCTCGGCGCTCAGGATGGCCATAGGCTTACTGCGCCGGCACCGTCTCTTCGACGCTGATGAACAGCGCCTTGAACGTGACCGACTCCATAATGAAATCATCCTCCGGCAGCGCCATGCCCCAGGTGTCAAGCATCACATTGTGGACGGTGACGACATTGGACACGCCAGGGTTGGCCGGATCGCTCAGAACCAGCACCAGGTTGAACGCCGGTTGAGCGTACGGCTCGGACTCGCGATTGACGAGCGCTCCCTTGCCGAGCAACAGGCGTACCAGCGCGCCATTGATATAGGCACGGCCGAGCTTGCCGCTGATGTTGATATTGCCGTAGCGCAGTTGCGCGGGGTGACGCCGGCCAATCTCGTGGTAGGCCTTCAGATCGGTATGGACGTACACCTCGACCTCGGTGGCGCGACCCACCGGAGCCAGCCCGAACTCCTCAATCACCGTGTTCGCCTCCTTGCCCTCGACCGAGTCCGGATCGCCGGGGGCCAGCGTGATGGTTGCGTCCGAGCCGCGGTATACCTGGGTATTCGCCATTGCGCTTCTCCTATTCGAGATTCATCACGACACGGATGTAGTCGATACTGAAGGTTGGCCGGAGCGTCATCGTGACCTGGGCGATACCGCGGATCTGCTGCGCGCGAGTTGCCGAGACATCGAGGTCGTAGCTGATCAGCATTTCGCGGTCAACCATGTCGGCCAGGAACGAATTGACCGTGCCCTTCAGCGCCTGGCGCACACGGTCATTGTTCAACTTGCCGATGAACGGGTCGCACGCCGAACGCACACCAAACTTGGCATAGTCCACGATGCGGCGCGTCGTAATCTGGCGCCAGGCCGTATCCGACGCAGTCGTCAACCCCTGAACGACCTTGACCGCGCCGAGGCGATCTTCCAGCACCAGCGACCGGCCAAGCAGGATCTGTTCAATCTGCGCGCCGTTGTATCTGGTCGTCACACCGCTCACGCGCAGCGATTTGTTCGTCGGGCTGACGTGGGGATCGAGCGAGGCGATCAGGCCGGCCACGGCTGCGGCCGTGTAAGCCGGCGGAAGCTCCACCGGCGCGCGCAGGGTGTTGTCATAGGTCACGATCCCGGGCCCACAGTACACCAGCCGGTCACTATCCGGGTGCGTGGTGATCGATGAGAGCTGGTCGTCCTCAGCGCCAAAGATGCCGATCCGGTCACGCTTGATCGTATCAGTCGAAGCGTTCTGGCAATGGGCCTCAAGGGCCGTCGCCATCGTCGCATCGCTCTGGCCGGCAAGAACGATGATATGCACGTTCTCGTTCAGAAGAAGTTCGAGCGCATCAGCATAACTCGCACCTGCTGCTCCACTTACACCCGGTGTGACGGCCGTTGCGCTCCCGACGCTCATATTGCCGGTCACCCCGGCTGCAACGGCGCGGAAGAGCTGCGACCTGCCGCCGGTCGAAGCATTGCGCGCGAACGGGTAGTCGGCGTGTTCGCCATTGATGACCCGGGCGAATTCCTCTGCCGCGGCCGGCACGTCGCGCCAGGTTTCGCGCAGCCGTTTGTCGGCCGTGGTGATCGAAACGTTCAGGCCGGCCACACCAGTCTCAACAACGATCGCGGCATCGTTCAGGCCAGTGCCCGGCTGGCGCGCCTCGAGCGTCATTGGTGTACCGCCACTTGCAGCCAGCGTATACGTGGCGTTCGTGGCGCCCGCGCCGGCGACGCGCACGGCAAACACGTTCTGCGCGCCATTGCCGTAGGCCAGCTCAAGCGCCCGGACGAGCGTCAGCGGACTCCCCGTCTCATCGGGCCGCTCATACGCATCGTAGGCGCCGAATGTGTCGCGTCCCCCAGAGAAACTGCTGAGGACGACAACCTCATTCACCGGGCCGCGCCGGGCAGTACCGATCACGGCGACATTGCTGATCGAGACCGGTGTGGGCGTCACCAGACCCTCGGCGCGAACCTCGATGTAGGTACCGGGGATGATCATTTCGGCCATGCGTGTGCTCTCCTTCGCTGCGATTATGGCGTCCTGAAACGGACTTCCGGCGATCAGACATCCCCCTCGACGACTGCCCGCAGGTACACCTGGCTGCGACCGCCGGGTGGAAAATCAGCGCCGTCATAACGGAGGCGGAACCGATCGCCGTCTCCTTTGAGTATGACTGGCGGGCTGAACGACATGCGCCCGACAACGAACGGGCGCACTTCCTGCACCTCACCCTCGGCGAGCGGATCCGGCGGATGGACCAGGTCGAGCGTGGCATCGAGCGTGGTGAAACTCGCGATCAGATCCCCGAGTGACGGAAAAGTGGTCGTACTGGTGCCACCGGCCTGAACAATGGTCTGGGTGACGGTTCCGGCCGGGCCACCGTCAGGAAGGAACGCAGCGATCAGCAGCCCGGTGATCCGCAACGTATGGCGCGGCGCCGGGCGAACGACCAGTTCGGGTGTTCCTTCGTCGTCCCACCGTACCATCCAGTCGTGTATGACATCCAGTGCGCGCGCCAGGCTCATATCAGTGCCAGAGTCGACCGGAATCCGCGCGATCAGGCTGGCTGCGCCGTCAGTATCCTGGAAGCGATACTCATAGAGCACACGGTAGTCGGCAGTTTTGCGCCAGCCGGCAATGGCGCCACGGTCGCCATCAGCTACTTCGACAAGCTGGAGGTGGAGCACCCCTTCGCGCCGCAGACGCAACCCGCCAGTCAACACTGCAGCCTGAATTGTTGCGATTGCCGCGGCGGTGGCGGCCGGGTCGGCATCCCACACGTCGTAACGCACCACCGCCTCGATCCAGCCGCCACGCAATTCAGCGACATCAAATCCGCCGCTACGGAGGAGACCGTGCCGCCCGCCAATGCCGCCGGAACGGTAGGCGAGCGAAACCAGGCTGAGGCTGTTGGGCGGCAGACCGCTGCGATCGGGCGGCAAGAAGCGCCCGAGAACTTCTGGCCCGATCAGCCGATCAACGAAAGGGCCGGCGTCGTGTGGCGGCGGCGGCGACTCAGCGATAGCGGGTAAGGCAAACGCCTCCGCAGCAAACGGCGTGGCCGGTTCCTCAGTGGCGGGCGCTGGAGACACGGGTTGCCCGGCGTCGCCGGGAGGTGTCTCGCCAGGCGACACGGCTGCCTCACTGGCAGACGCCGGAGCTGGCTCATTCCGTGGCTGCCTGCGGCGGAGAAACGGAAACATCGGGCGTTCACCTGATTGCGGCGGGCGCTCCGGCAATGCGCCAGGTTCCAACCGCGGCTCAAGATACGTTGTGATGAATGCGAGCAGTTCGGCCTGATCGCGGAAGTGACGCGTCGCACCACTCGGCACATGCTCGATCTGCCCGCGAAGCGTACCGGCTTCTCCAGCGATTGCGGCGCGGATAACAAAAGAAACCTGTGGCATGGCCAGACTCCCACCAGGTTCCACCCCGCGCATCCAGGGCTTCCGAGACAGATCACAGGCACAGCGGGGGTATCGTAGCCGGTGGCGCATACCTGGCGCTTAGTTTTGACTTACAGGCCGCTTAAAAAGAGGGCAACACCTGGTTAAGAGCGTAGCGGGATAGCTTGCTCAATGCGCACAGGGGGTCTTCTGGGCTGCGGGCGCGGATTGAGCGGCCTGGCTATACGGTCAACCTGGAGCCACGGGCGGTCGCGGCCGACTGACCGCCCGTGCCAGGGCCTATTTTCACATCAGTGTCTATCCGGATAACGGATAGTACTACAGTTGTAGGTGCGCTCCCCGTCGGGCTGAAAGCCCTCGGCCAGGGGGTGCACAGCCCACCTTCGTGGGCTCAACAGGCCCACGGAGGTGGCCTTCGCAAGCGCTAGCCGAGGCGTTTACGCCGACGGAAACGGATCATCTGCCGAAATACAACTGTAGTAATAGTTGGATGTCATTGCGCGCGAAGCGAAGCAATCTACCAGCGCGCGAGGAGCTTGCTTCGCTCGCGCTCGCCATGACAGTGACCATCTGGTGTTCGGAGAGGCACTAACTGGTGCGGATCCGGTCGTAGAGGGCGGTAGTGGCTGGCATAGGGGCGACGCCGAGCTCACGCTCGAGCGTCTCGCAGCAGAGCCTGTACTGGCGCAGCGCCAGCACACGCTGGCCGAGGGCCAGGTAGCTTGTCATGACCTGGCGATGACCTTCTTCACTGCAACTATCGAACTCGAGCAGCTTACGGCCACACTCAAGCGCTGCGGTGTGCCGCCCGGTATCGCCATAGGATTGACCCAGATCCACCAGCAACTCGAGATAGCTGTTGCGCAACCGCTCACGCGGGCCGGTGGTCCACTCCTCGTAGCGGTCATCCATGAGAAAGTCGCCGCGATACAGCGCGGCAGCCACTTCAAAATGCCCGAGTGCCTGCCCATGATCGGCGCGTGCCAGGGCCGCGTGCCCATTCGCAAGCGCGTCATTGAACGCATCAACGTCGGTCCAGATCTCGACGACCGGCATGACGCGATAGCGTTCGGCAGCAAAGGCGATGAACTGGTCAGCCGCGCCCAGCCCGGCCTCACCCAGGCTGCGGCGCAGAGCATGCAACGTGACGTTCAGGCAATTGCGCGCCGCTTCGGGCGTTGAGTCGCGCCAGAAGAGATCGAGGAGCTGATCGCGATGGACCGGTGCAGCCCGGTGGTACACGAGATACTTGAACAATGCTTCGCTCTTCTTGCGCCAGCCACCAAGCGACACACCACCATAGAACGCCTCGCATGCGCCGAAGAAATGCACCCGTAAGGCATCAGCAGCCGACGGCGCTTCATGCGTCGCGACCTCGATCCCGGCGCGTGCCCGGTACACGCGTTCCAGCGTATCAATCAGCGTCGCCGAGGCTCTGTCGCCCAGGTGGTCGAAAAGCACGTGCGCCTGTTCGAGATACGCGAGCACCTGGAGGCAACTCGCGACAGTGCCCGGCTCGAGACGTTGGAGCTGAGACATCAACGATTGTCTTCTACTCCTGGTATGCAGGCCAATAGCCGATATCAGCTTCGCTGGATGGAGCGCTACGGACGGGCAGGATGTGCAACACAACAGGCCGGGCATACCCACCTGTCAGCCGCGTGGAGTAACCGGCGCGTCGTACTGTCACGTAATGCCGGGAAACGACTCAGGCGGGCGATGTGTACTCAATCACCAATTCGCCGCTCTGCGCAACACATTGCTCCCGGATGGCCCTGGCTGCCGCCACTGTTTCATCCACCGCTATGCATCTGTAGGCGAGATTGGCTTCTGCGTTGTGGTCGCGATGATGAGGAGGGTAGACAACCCATGCTGAGATGAGGCGCAATATTGATTTGAGACACGAGCTGTGCGAAGAGACCCTCGCGTGTAGTATAGCACCGCTGTCAACGGCGGGGGAGCACGGCAGATTGCAGATTACCACAATAAGAAATACGACGGCATTCCAGAGGCGTGTGAACAATGACCGATAGAATCCGGTGAGAGCAACGAATCGCTCCGCGCGATATGCACGGGTTCCAGCACGTTTACGCCGGACGCGGCAACGTAAAGACCTCGCCGAGTCGCGCATACTCATCGCCGCTCAGGCGCGCCACCGGTCGCAGACGCTGTGGATCGATGCTGCCATCGGCGCGCAGCAGATCACGGCGAACGTGGAAGCGCACCACGCGCCCGATAATCATTGTGTAGCTCGTTTCCTCGACCGGCACGATCTGGGTCACCCTGACTTCCATCGCAACCGGCGCGGCTGTAACACGTGGCGGGCGAACGTCGACCGATGGCACCGCTGCGAGGCCGGCACGCTCGAACTCACTATCGCCGTATGCCCAGTCCCCTGAGGTGATATTCATCTGCTGGACCAGATCTTCATCAACAACGTTCAACACCATTTCGGCGACTTCCTGAACGTTGCGCAGCGTGTCTTTGATGGCGCCAGCGCGACGGCTGACGGAAATCATGACGAAGGGTATTGGCCCACCCACCGCATTGAAAAACGAAAATGGCGCCAGGTTGACCGAACCGTCAGCGCCAATGGTCGAGGCCCAGCCAATCGGGCGCGGCACGACGCTGCTGACCAGCAGCCGGTATGCATCGCGGGGTGTCATTGCTTCAGTGACGAACGTTAGCATGTCCATGGCGAGTTCCTTGATGTCGCAGGCTTACAAGACGGGGGCCGCGCCACCGTGCACATCCCGTTCGTTACACAATGGACGCGGTGGCGTACCAGCAGGGTGGCCTGGCGGGCGGCACGCCCTCCAGCGTCAAGCATCCGGCGGCGGGAAGGCGGTCGCAACGCGGAAATGAACGCCGTCCCGCCGGCGGTCGGGCACTGGCATGCGCCCGGCTGGCCGATTGCGCGCGTAACCACGTTACCCCAGTTACTGACATGAGGTACGCAATGGCGCAGATGGTACATCTGTAGCGCCCGCGACAGCGTTAATGAACAGGCGCCGTCCCGTTCGCTCAGGCAACCGCCTCGGCTGTGGCAGGCTGCTCGACCTGCCTGACCAGTTCAAGCTCGATATTGATGGTAATTTCCTCGCCAACCAGCACGCCGCCGGTCTCAAGCGCCACGTTCCAGGTCAACCCCCAATCCTTACGGTTGATCGTTGTTGTAGCGCTGAAGCCCGCGCTGATCGTCCCCCACGGGCTCTTCGCCTGGCCATGATACTCGACATCCAGCACGACCTCGCGGGTCACATCGCGAATGGTGAGATCACCAGTCAGGCGGGCGTGGTCACTGCTGATCAAATCAATGCGCCGGCTGGCAAACGTGAGATAGGGGTACTGATCGGCATTCAGGAAATCGGGCGAGCGCAGATGCGCATCGCGGCTCGCATCTCGGGTATTGATGCTCGCGGCCTCGATCTTCACCGACACGGTCGAGAGTTCGGGATGCGCTTCATTGCCGTCAATCGTGCCTTCGAATCGCTCGAAGCGCCCACGCACCTTTGACAACATCATGTGGCGCGCGCTAAACGTAATCTCCGAGTGGGACAGGTCGATCTGCCAGGTCATTGCTTCATTCTCCTCGTGAACCATGTACTCACACCGACAGTGTAATCCACTGGCGTAAGCACTAGCGTGCACAGGCGCGTAAACACCGGCACGCCTGTGATACAATCAACCGGTACCTCGAGGGAGTGCAGCAATGCAGCCACGGATCTACCTGGGGCAAACGCCGGATACGGTGCGCGAACGTGTCGATCTGCGCGAGCAGGCGCTGGCGCTGGCGCAGCGGGTGCGCCAGTCGCATGCCGACGGGTTGTGCGCGGCATTGTTCGGCTTCACAGCGGGCGCACAGCCGCCACTGGCGCGTATTGACCTGCTGATCGTGCGCGCCGAGGCCGTGATCGTTGGCGCGCTACGCGCCTATGCTGGCCCGATCGATGCGCCTCCCGAAGGCGCCTGGCGCGAACGGACGAGTGGCCAGTTGATCGTGGAAGCGGACGGCGCGCATCCATTGCACCGGTTGCGCGCGCAACGCGAGGCGGTTCAACTCAGCCTCAATGCAGCGGCTGAACGCCTTGGTGTGGCTGGACACGATCCTCGCCCCTTCAAGCGCGTCATCGGCGCACTGATCTGCGTCCCGGCGCTCCATCCCGAGTCGCGCATCTCGCTCGACGTTGACGATCACCGCGATGGGCTGAAGGTCTGCGGCTTCGATGAACTCGCCGGCGTGGCGGCCATGGCCCACAGCGGTGTTTCGCTTTCAGACGAGGCGATTCACACGATCGCCGCTGGCCTGTTTGGCGGGCGACTCTGGCACGATGGAGCGCGCCTGCTGTTCGATCTGGCGCCACCGCGGTTGCAGCTACGGATCATGCTGCCCGCCGGCGGCCATACGATCGTCCCACTACCGGAAGGTGGCGCCATCATCGGGCGGCGGCGATCAGCACGGCGTTTTGAGCGCCGCGTTGTGATCAGTGGCGACGACCTGGTGTCGATTGATCATCTGCAGCTGAGCTACGATGACGATCCGGCCATCGTGACCATACGCGACATGAGCAAGAACGGTACCTGGCTGACGTCACCCGGCGGGCCGGTCGAACACATCCGCGGCGAGACGCGTACGATCGCCGTGGGCGCACGATTACGCCTGGGGATGACCGAGGTACTGCTGGAAGAGGCGCGCAATGAGTAAACGATACTGGCTGCTAAAAACCGAGCCTGACTGTTATAACTGGACCGACCTGGAGCGCGAGGGCCAGACGATCTGGGATGGGGTGGCAAACAATGTGGCGCTGAAGCACCTGCGCGAGATGCGGCCGGGCGATACGGCGTTGATCTACCATACTGGCAATGAGCGTCAGGCCGTCGGGCTGGCGGAGATCGTCAGTATGCCCTACCCCGATCCGCAGGGCGGCGACGCAAAACTCGTCGTGGTTGACGTGCGCCCACTGGCGCCGCTGCCGCGCCCGATCACCCTCGCGGATATCAAGGCTGACCCTGCCTTCGCCGACTTCGCGCTGGTGCGCCAGTCGCGCCTCTCGGTCGTGCCAGTCACGGAGGAACAGTGGCAGCGATTGCTGGCGATGGCGGGGACCGCTGTACCATGAACACCATCACCCGTGCCATCAGCCGCCGGTATGGCTCCCGCTGACCTGTCGGGGCATCAGCGCAATGGCGACCATGACAGAATCTGCGAGTGAAATCTGCAATCGCTATGGCGCCTGTTCGGTTGCGATGCCGACCCGCCCGGCAAGGCTGGTAAACGTCGCACGCGCCGCTTCTGACGTAAAGCCCCACGCGATCAGTGTGAAATAATTCGATAGCCAGTCGCTACCGAACGTCGGGTTCTGCACATAGAGCTCGTTATACCCCGTCCAGCCCCAGAGGGTGATCAGGATCAGAAATTGCGCCAGGCGAAAACCGTTGATCCGTACCCTGGCCCATGGGAAACCTGCCTTCGCCCCTACCACCTGTGACGCGTGATCTTCAGCGCGCGTCGCGGCCACCACCGCTGCGCTGGCGTGCTGTGGCGCCACATCTTCAACAACCATCGCCGCCCGCGCCGCCGGGTGGCGTGGCGTGCCCAGCAGCGCTGATTCGGGCGCACCTTGCGCCAGATGCGCCTTGAGGGTTGCATTCAGATCCCCGATCTCCTTCGCCAATTCATCAAATGCCGGGCGACTGTCGCGTGGTTCCGGTAGAAGCGTGGCCACCCGCCGCGCCAGCTGGTCAATCTGTGCCTGATAAACACGCTTCGCTTCTGCATTGAGCGTTGTTGCATCAAGGATTTTTCTCAGGTTCCTGTGCCGCGTATCGATCTGGAGAAAGTCGTTGATCTGGGCGATGACGGTATTCAGCTTCTCCTGCATGTCATTCAGGCTGGTCGCCTGAGGTGCACCTTCTTCTATCTCGCGCAACCGGCGATGTACTTCGGCCGCATATACCGGCGAACCCTGCGCATCAGGTTGCAACATCGCGCGTGCGCGCGCAAACTGCACCGAAAGCGCGCGCCACGACTCGAGCCAGCCGATCCACCGGGCCAGTAACTCGTCGGCCTCATCGTACTGCGCGCGCGCCTCAGCGACCTTACCAGTCTGCAGGCGCGCCACCGCGAGGCTCAACTGCTGGCGCAACATGCGCCGCACCGGGTCAGGAAGATCGGGCGTCGCAGTGACACGCGCCCCCAGGCGCTCCAGCTGGACCGCGAGATCGTCGCGCTGCCGCCCGCCTCCCAGGTAGGTGGATATCAGTGCCGCGATTGCCACGCCGCCAAGCAACGCAAAGAACGGCGGCCAGGGCGCGTCTTTGATCGTCACCGCCACCGGAATCTGCAACGAGGCGGGAACGCCGTCGGCATCATAATTGAGCCAGATCGTGCCGTTGTAGCCCCCGCTGCGGGCGTTGCCGAAATCAATCGTCACCGTCAGCGTCAGCGGTTTGCCGGCCTCGGCACGCTGCGGCAGCGACCCGACGCTGACCAGACCACTGATCGTCGCGGCATTGTCGGCGCGAACGAAATCGGAGATCAAGACACTGGCACCGGAGATTGCTGTCGTGGCGCTGATGAAGACGAGCCGTTGCTGCGGCGGATCGCCCAGTGTGCCGGCGACCGTGATGCTGGCCGGGTTGGCGGCGGCGGTCTGGGCGCGAATTGTGTCGGGAACGAGAGACAGCAAGAGGAGCACGACAAGCGCCGTAAGCACTATCGTGGCCAGCGCGACCGGCAGTGCGGGAACGCGGAGGAGATGCTTCATGTGTCCGGCTCCTTGCCATGCTGCGGTTGACGACATGCGCCACTATAGCATGGATTATGGGGATCGACGTGGAACGTTGAACGTTGAGCGTAGCTATGGTACCATCTGCCGATGCTGACAGGATCCATTGTTACAAACGAGGAGCGCATGAAGCGATCGTCTGGTATCCGTATTCCGATGATACTCATGGGGTTTGCGGTTCTTGTGGCGCTTGCCGTGCCCGTGGCCGCCGCGCCGGAACGCGCACCATACCCGCTGGAGCGTGGCACGGTCACGCGCCGCCCCTATGTGGTGATGATTGATAACCATCCGCGCGCCTACCCGCAGACCGGTCTCGACAAGGCGGCGCTGGTGTTTGAGGCGCTGGCCGAGTTCGGACTGACGCGCTTTATGGCAGTCTACCAGCCCGGGGTTTCGCCCGAAGCCGCATCGATCGGGCCGGTGCGCAGCGCCCGGCTCTACTTCGTGCGCTGGGCAATGGGACTGCGTGGGATGTACATCCATGCCGGCGGCGCTCCCGACGCACTGACGCTCGCGCGCCAGGCGCAGGAAATCATTGACGTGGACGCGCTGAGTCGCTCCGGCGGCGGCTATTTCACCCGTGTACGCACCCGCAGCGCACCACACAATCTCTACACCAGCACGGCACGCCTTGACCAGGCGTCGGCAACATCCGGCACCCCCGATGTGAACGACCCTGAACTCGGGTTTCTCATCAAAGACGGCATCCCGCCCGAACAGCGCCCCGCCGGCCAGTCCATCACCTATTACTTCCTCTACAAACAGGACGATGCCGGCTGGACATATGACCCTGCCAGCAATGGCTATTTGCGGCTGCGGCGCGGCAAGCCGGCCGTTGATGCCGCGACCGGGAAGCAGCTGTGGGCAAGTAATGTAGTGGTCATCGAAGTGCAGGAGCGCCCGATCCCCGGCGATACCAAGAACCGTATCGAGCAGGATGTCATCGGGTCCGGGCCGGGGGTGCTGTTCCAGGACGGCACGACGCTCGACATCACCTGGCGCAAGGAGACTGCCGCTGCACCATTGCGGTTCTACCTGGCAAGCGGCAGCGAGGCGGCGATGAACCCGGGGCAGATCTGGATTGCCGCGATCCCGAAGCTGGCCAATCTGACCAGGCGGTAATGATCGTGCTGCTGGCCTACCCGGTATGCGTCACCTGCGCGGCGCGCCGTTCGAGGAGCCAGAAGAGACCGTTGGCGCCGATTGCCAGTGCGCTCACCGCAATCGCGCCGGCGATGATCTTCTCGGGATTACTGCTGCGCACGCCGTCGAACAGGAGTAACCCCAGCCCACCGGCATTGATGAAGGCCGCAATCGTGGCGATGGCGATGATCGACAGGGTTGCGACGCGCACACCTGCCAGCATGATCGGCAATGCCAGCGGCAGTTCGACCTGCCGCAGGATCTGCGCGCCTGTCATTCCCATACCGCGCGCCGCTTCAACAATCGCCGGATCAATGCCGGTCAACCCGACAACAACGTTCCGCACCAGGACGAGCTGGGCATAAGCGACCAGGGCAATCACCGCCGGGCGCAGCCCCAACCCGGTGAACGGGATGAGCAGGACAAATAGCGACAGGCTGGGGATGGTGTAAATGATGCCCAGCACTCCCAGCACTATATTGCGCAACTGCGCCACGCGGGCGCACACTACTCCCAGCGGCAGCGCAATCGCCAGCGCCACCGCCAGGCTCACCCCCACCATCAGCACATGCTGGCCGAAGAGGCTCGCCACGTAGGGCAGATTGTCAATCAGGTAACGCACGTTCACCCCGCGCAAGCGCGGCAGCAATGGACGCCGGGGTAACACGGCCAACGTTCTGTCCATCGGCGACGACCGGCAGCGATTCGCCGCCGGCTTCCAGCACGCGCCCGAGAGCGATACGCAGATCGTCGGTAGGCGTCAGCGCGCTGCTGCCGTTGCCGTAACCCTCATTCACCGCAGGTGGCCTGAGCGCGTCGGCGACCCGTAACAGACTGAGGCGGCGCAACACATCATCGGCGCTGAGGAGATCACGGACGAAGTCGTCGGCAGGATGCGACAGGACCGCCAGCGGCGTATCGAACTGTACCATGCGCCCGGCACGCATGATGAGGAGCCGATCCGCCAGTCGCAGCGCCTCGTCAACATCGTGCGTCACAAACAGGATGGTTTTGTGGAGGCGCTGCTGGATACGGAGCAGCTCGTCCTGCAGGCGCGCGCGGGTGATGGCGTCAAGCGCGCCGAATGGCTCGTCCATGAGCATCAGGCCGGGATCGGCGGCGAGCGCGCGCGCCAGGCCAACGCGTTGCTGTTCGCCGCCGGAAAGCTGGCGCGGGTAACGGCGGCGATACGCGCGCGGCAGCTCGACCAGGTCAAGCAGTTCGTCAATCCGCACCTCGATGCGCCGCCGTTCCCAGCCGAGCAACTGCGGCACAACCGCGATGTTTTGTTCGATACGCAGGTGCGGGAACAGGCCAGTCTGCTGGATGACATAGCCGATACGGCGGCGCAGTTCCGTCGCCGGGACGGCGCGGGCGTCTGCACCATCAATCAGCAGACGCCCGGAGGTTGGCTCATACAGCCGGTTGATCATCTTGAGCAGCGTCGTCTTGCCGCAGCCTGACGGGCCGAGCAGCACGACAAACTCGCCCGGCTCGATACGGAACGATACACTGTCAACCGCCGGGCGCGCCTCGCCCGGAAACGTCTTGCTCAGTTGCTCGGCAACAATCGAGGACATGGGCCGCGCTACTTAATGATCCCCTGCTGTTGCAGGAATGCACGCGCCACGTCGGCGATCTCCTTCTTCTCCGGCCCATCCACCTGCCAGTTGAGGCCCGACATCACATCGTTGGTCAGCAGTGGTGCGAGCCGGTTCAGCGTATCGGCAATGGCCGGGTTGGCCGCCAGCGTATCCTGCCGGATGACCGGCGCGATCTGGTAGATCGGGTAGTAGTTCTTATCATCCTGCAGGAGCGCCAGCCCGAGGCCGTTAATCTGGCCGTCGGTACCGAAGGCGACCACGACATCAATATCACCCTTCGTCAGCGCCTCGTAGCGTAGACCACCGGTGTCAAGCTGGACGAAGTTATCGCCGGTCAGGGCCGGATCGAACCCGTAGGCTGCGACGAGCCCTTTCGTATCTTCACGCTCCGGGAACTCCGGCGGCCCGCCAAGCTTCAACTCGCCCGAACGCGCCGCAAGATCCGAGTAGGTCTTGATACCCAGCTCCTCAGCACGCTGCGCCGTCATCGCCAGGGCATTGGTATTGTTGAACGGCGAGGGAGTGAGCCAGGTCAGCCTGTACTGTTCCTCATACCCTTTACGCACGGCCTCCAGTATACCGCTGGCATCAGCGATCGGCGCCTGCTTCAATACCTCGAGCAAACCGGTTGATGTATATTCCGGGTAGAGATCGATGTCGCCGTTGACCAGCGCCGTATGCGCCACCGGCGTTGCACCGAGGTTGAATTTGCGCTCGACGGGAATGCCGGCGTTTTCGAGTACCAGGGCGTACATTTCCGCCACCAGAATCGCCTCGGTGAAGTTCTTCGAGCCGATACGAACCGGAGCTCCGGCCGGCGCGGCTGCCTGTGGTGCAGCCGTCGGCTGTGACGGAGCAGCAGGCGCGCCACAGGCGGCCAGGAGCACGCCAAGCAACGCGACCAGCGCAATCAACGAACGTTTGTGCAGTATCACCATTGTTCCCTTCTACTTTCGCGGTAACGCCAGACGTTACGCAGCCATGCCGGCATTGGATGAGAGCCGGCGTTGCACCAGGCCAAGCGCCAGTTCCACGGTAAGCGCCAGCAGCGCCACAGGAATGGCGCCGACGAGCATGATGCGCGTATCGAACAGGGCATAACCGCGCGTGATGAAGATACCAAGCCCACCACCACCAATGAACGCAGCGAGCGTGGCGCTGGCGATCACCTCGACCGCCGCGCTGCGAACACCGCCAACGATCGAGGGTAAGGCCAGCGGTAGTTCAACCCGCCACAGGATTTGCGCGGCCGTCATCCCCATGCCGCGCGCTGCCTCACTCACGCCGCGGTCGACATTCCGAACGCCGGCGTACGCGGCGATCAACACCGGCGGCACTGCCAGCAAGGTCAATGCCACCAGCGCCGGTAACGCGCCGATGCCGAGATAGGGTTGTGCAAGGAACAACACCGCAAGGCTGGGGATCAGGCGCAATGCGCCAAACGCGTTGATCGCCCATTGCCCGGCATGCACCCGGCGCGCTGCCCAGATGCCGACCGGCAACCCGATGGCCGTGCCGATAAGCAATGCGGCAGAACTGATCCAGACATGCTGTGTTGCGGCGGCCCAGAAACGTGATTGGTTGGCGAGAAAGTACTCGTAGGCCTCAAGCAGAAGTGCAAGCATGCTATCCCGGTCCGAGCCAACCGGCCAAGGTGCACCGTAGCGTTTGCCCGAATCCATATGGCGCGCCGGCGAGGATGGAGCAAGAGCATGTGGCGCAAGAACCTGTGTCAGTATAGCACACGTATGCGATATGCGCATGGGTGAGAGGTGGCAAGGTAGGAAGGAGGTGACGAAACAAACTGCGGAATGAACAGCTTCCGGGAAGCGTGCGCCACGGCACCACCCCTGCTCACCGGCTCCTGGCGCGTGCATTCGGGCCCGGACGTCCATCATTACCCACCCACACATCCATTTCCCGATGAGACACGTATATGGAAGTGCAGGCGCTTGCATATCCCCGATAATAGCGAAACGAAGAACGTGATGAAGAAAGGGAGAACCTGAACGTGATTCGCCGTTCATTGACCATGATCGTGACCGTATTTGCGGTCGTACTGGCGTCGCTGCTGGTGGTCGTTCCGGCACAGGCTGAGGAAGCCGCCAGACCGGCGCAGGTGTACATCATTCATGGCATTCCTGGCCGCGACCTGGGTCTGAAGCGGAACCGGCTGCCGGTTGATATCGCCGTCAACGACGTATGCACACTGACGAATTTCAAGTTCCGCCAGGTCGTTGGCCCCGTCGAACTGCCGGAAGGCACGTACAACATCAAGATCTCGCTCGCGAACAAGAAGCACCCGTGCAGCAATGCGCCTGTGATCGAAGCCGATGTGCCGTTCGCTGCGGGTGAGAGTGCGACCGTCATTGCCCACCTGAGTGAAGCTGGCGCACCGACCGCCTCAAAGTTCGTCAATGACCTGACGCCGGCTGCATCCGCCGAGAATGGCGTGGTTGTGGCCCGCCACACTGCTGCCGTGCCGACGGTTGACCTGCTGGTGAGCCTCGAAGGGTCCGACGAGGTGCTTGCGACAATCGCGGGCGTATCGAATGGTGCCCAGGCCCGCGCCGAACTGCCGGTCTACACGAAATTCAGCGTCGGGTTTGCGCCCGCTGGCACGACGACCGTGGTTGCCTCGGCGACCATCGAGGCGTGCGAGGATGAGATCGCGATCTATCACGCCGTCGGTTCGCTGACCAACAAGACCTTTACCATCATCCCGCTCTACATTCCGATCCCGCAGCACTAGAACAAAAAAGGCATCACTCTCAGGCACGGTGCGGCAGCGCAGCCACCGCACCGTGTCACAACTCAAGACCCTTACCGAGTCGTGCCCGGTTATCCCTCGACGCCGAGCTGATCGAGCATGAATGCATACTCGAATGCCGTCTCACGCAGCCGATCATAGCGACCGGACGGCCCTGAATGACCGGCAATCATCTGCGTTTTCAACAACACCGGACGGTCATCACTCTTCACATCGCGCAACTTCGCCACCCATTTCGCCGGCTCCCAGTACTGCACACGCGGATCGTACAACCCTGCGGTCGCCAGAATCGCTGGGTATGCTGCCGGTACGGTATTGTCGTACGGTGAGTACGACTTCATATAGGCATACTGCTCCGGAATGGCCGGGTTACCCCACTCCTCGAACTCGATCGCCGTCAGCGGGATGGACGGGTCGAGCATGGTATTGATCACATCAACAAACGGCACGCCGGCCAGCACACAGCGAACCAGATCCGGGCGCATGGTTGTAACCGCGCCCACCAGCAAACCACCGGCGCTACGCCCGCTGATCGCCAGCTGGCCAGGCGTCGTGTATCCCAACGCGATCAGGTGCTCGGCGCAGGCGATGAAATCGGTGAACGTGTTACGTTTGGCAAGCATCTTGCCATGCTCGTACCATGCCCGGCCCAGTTCCCCTCCGCCACGAATGTGCGCAATCGCAAACGTCACACCGCGATCGAGCAGGCTGACCCGTTCGGCTGAAAACGCCGGGTCAGAGGTCGCGCCGTAGGAGCCGTAGCCGTGGAGGAGCAGCGGCCCGGGGCGCGCGGCATCAGTGCGATAGACGATTGAGATCGGCACGCGCGCGCCGTCGCTCGCCACAGCAAACATGCGTTCGCTCCGATACTGCGATGGATCATACCCCGGAACATCGAAGACCTTCAGTTGTGTCAATGACCGCGTCGCCATGTCGTAGTCATAGACGGTGCGTGGTTGCACCAGCGACTGGTAATGCAACCGCAGCGCAGTCGTCTCATATTCCTGGTTCGGCGCCCAGTACGAGTCGTAGCTCCAGGGGTCGAGTGTGTATACCGGCTCGGGGAACGTCACCAGGTGCGACTCGCCGCTCTGAAGATCCATGATCTCGACACGTTCAAGACCGCCAGCGCGTTCATAGGCCGCCAGGTGATTGGCAAACAGCGCAATCTCATCAATCTTGACATCGGCGCGGTGTGGGATGACTTCTTCGAGCCGCTCGCGACGCACATCATCAACCGGCGTGCGCAGAACGCGGAAGTTGAGCGCCGCATCGTTGGTGAGGAAGTAGAAGTGGTCGCCACGATGCTGCACCGTATATTCGACCCCCTGGCGGCGCGGCAACAGCACGACCGGCGTGGTTTCCGGAGCATCAGCGGGAATCGCGCGCACCTCGGAGGTTGTGTTGCTATGGATCGTGATCAGTACATAGGCGCGGCTGCGGCTTTCGCCGACGGTAAGGTGAAAGATCTGATCCGGCTCCTCGTACACCAGCGCATCGGTCGCCGGGTCGCTGCCCACCGCATGGCGATAGACCCGATACGGGCGCTTTGCATCATCGAGCGTGGTATAGAACAATGTACGGCCGTCGGCGCTCCACGCTGCGCCATAGTAGGTGTTGGGAACAGGCCGATCCAGCACGGTTCCGTTCGTCAGGTCCTTGATATGGAGCGTATAGGTTTCGGAGCCATCGACATCGATCGAATAGGCCAGCAGACGCCCATCATAGGTTGGCAGAAAGATACCGGGCCGGGTAAATTCGTGGCCGGCGGCAAGGTCGTTGACGTCGAGCAACGTCTCGACGGCATGCTCGCCCTCAATGGAGCGACGGCAGAAGACCGGGTATTGCCGCCCTTCGAGGTTGCGTGTGAAGTAGGCATAGCTGCCATACCGGTCAGGAACGCTTTCGTCATTCTCGCGTAACCGGCCATGCATCTCCTGGAAGAGTTGCTCGCGCAGCGCGCCGGTATGCACCGTCATCGCCTCGGTATAGCGATTTTCGGCTTCAAGATGGGCGATTACTTGCGCATTATCACGTTCGCGCATCCAGTAATAATCATCGGTCAGGGTATCACCGTGCACGGTGATCGTGCGCGGGCGTTTCGGGGGAATGGGTGGCAACGGCATGTGGGTCTCCTTAACGGCGGATGTCTCCGTCAGCGGCATACGCGAATGATAGCGTACAACGCGATAGAACTCAAGTTCTATCGGCGCCTGCCGGCAGGTTGTATTGGCCTTCCAGCACTCCAGAACACATCGTGATACCCCACCACAGGGATCATGCGCCGGTGGTGGTACGATACGCTGGCACTGACTGAAGGGAACATCCGTCCTGGTTCACACGCCTCGCCCTGCGCGCCGCATATGCTCCAGAACACCGGCCGGCCCGATGCGCGCTTCCAACTCCAGCATGCGCTCCAGCAGTGGCCGGTACGGGTGATTCGACTCGCGCATTGCCGCGGCTGCCTTGTAGCTACCAAGATAACTGAGGTGATGGTAGGCCACCCACTCGGCAAATCCTTCGGTCAGATCATGATCGTCCAGCAGTGGGCAATTCTCGCCCTGCCAGGCATGTGCATACTCGTGGGCGACGACGGTGCGGAACAGGAGTTTTGGCAGGCCATACAGCATATAGATCGCGCGTGTTCGCCCGTGGCGCTGGTACAGGCCAAGCGCTGGCGCTTCCCCCGGCTCTGGCGGCCCGGCCAGCGCGCGTACTTCTGCCAGTGTCGGCGCATCCACCAGGCGAAACTCGACGCCGACGCGTAGCGCCAGGCCCAGCTGCACGACAATTGCAGCAACCGTTTCGTCAAAGAGTTGCCGCGCGAGCTGCGGATCATAGATGGCCGTCGCGTGGCACGTCGCGCACAGCCGGCGCCCATCATGCAACGTCCAGTGGTGGTCGCCGAGTGGCGCCGAGCAGACGTCGCACCGGCCACGTTCACGGATGCAGCGGGCGCAGTACCGCTCTCGCCGGCCATGGAGAAAATAGTAGCCGTCAACTAATAACGCACCACACGCCGCGCAGCGCAGCGAGTCGGGAATGTTGGATTGTGCGCTGATCATCGGGCAACAGCGTTCACTGAGTGCCTGGCCGAATAACGGATGCTCTGGATGTCATTGCGAGCGAAGCGAAGCAAACGACCGCACCCTGAGGAGCCGTGCAGCGACGTATCGAAGGGTGCATACCGTCTCTCCTGATAGCCGGCATACTGCCGGCAAATCTGGATACGGCGGCAGATCGGTGCGACCAGGCTGCCGCAGGCTCCACCGACGCGAAGCCGGCACCACGGCGTCACTCCTGTGCATGATAGCATATCCGTTACACGCCGCTACCACTCCCGGATGACACTGCCGCCAGCGCTCGCTCCAGCCCGTTTCGCAGCGGTTCTTCGGTGTAGCGTAGCGCATTGGCGCGACCACGGCGTATCAGGTCGGCGCGCAACGCGGCATCCTGCTTGATCGCCAGGATGGCGTCGGCGATCGTGCAGGCCCCGACAAAGTGCTGCCACCCGCCCGAGCTGTGTATCGCAG
>Ga0272446_1001696_pt1 | contig 31506 bp, 29 predicted proteins | sample YNPCB0061_FD_194587 | JGI IMG/M metagenome (GOLD analysis project Ga0272446, IMG submission 194587) | Hot spring microbial mat communities from Yellowstone National Park, WY, United States - YNP-CB-006-1 | ecosystem: Environmental > Aquatic > Thermal springs > Hot (42-90C) > Sediment | place...
ATGAACGGGGCGCGTGGCCCGTGCCGCATCGCGGCGGCAGGGCGGGCGTCAGCCGGGGGACGTAATGGCGGCTGAAGGCAAGACCATTGACGCGCTGAGCCAGTTCGAGCTCACCCACATCGTCGCCGGCTTCACCAACTCCAATCTCTACATGCTCATCGGCGGGCTCGCCATCTCGGCGCTGATGGTGCTCGGCATGCAGCCGCGGGCGCGCGTGCCGGGGCGGCTGCAGAGCCTCGCCGAGGTCAGCTACCAGTTCGTGCACAACATGGTCGACGAGCAGGTCGGGCACGAGGGGCGGAAGTTCTTCCCCTTCGTGTTCACGCTCTTCATGTTCGTGCTGTTCGGCAACATGCTCGGCATGCTGCCCTACGCCTTCACCTTCACGAGCCACATCGCGGTGACGTTCACGCTCGCGCTCGTCGTCTTCATCCTCGTCACGGCGGTGGCGCTCGCGCTGCACGGGATGAAGTTCTTCGGCTACTTCTTCCCCGAGGGCGCCCCGGTCTGGCTCGCGCCGATCATCATCCCGGTCGAGACCATCTCCTATCTCTCGCGGGTGGTGAGCCTCTCGGTGCGCCTCTTCGCCAACATGGTCGCCGGCCATGTGATGCTGAAGGTGTTCGCCACCTTCGTGGTGCTGCTCGGCTCGCTCGGCGGCGTCGGCCTCCTCGGCGCCGCCGCGCCGCTCGCGCTCAATGTCGCGCTGGTCGGGTTCGAGTTCCTCGTCGCGTTCCTCCAGGCCTACGTGTTCGCGATCCTGACCTGCATCTACCTCCACGACGCCGTGCACCTGCACTGACGCCTCGGCGCCGGGACACCCCTCAACCCACTCCGCAACGGAAGGACAGAGACCCATGGAAGTCGAAGCCGCGAAGGCCCTCGGGGCCGGCATTGCCGTGATCGCCCTGTTCGGCGTCGGCCTCGGGATCGGCAACATCTTCTCGTCGCTGATCACCTCCGTGGCGCGCAACCCGGCCGCGCGCGACGCCGTGTTCCCGATCGGCATCCTCGGCTTCGCGCTCACCGAGGCGGTGGCGCTGTTCGCGCTGCTGATCGCCTTCCTCATCCTGTTCGCCTGATCCCCGCGCCCTGCGCGCTGCCCCTGCCCGGGGGCGGCGCGCGGCGCGGTCCGGTGCGGAGGGCACGATGCCGCAGCTCGATTTCGGCAATCCGCTGGTGCTCAGCCAGGTGCTCTGGCTGCTCGTCGTGTTCGGCGCCCTCTACGTGCTGATCGCGAAGGTGGCGCTGCCGCCCGTCGCCCAGGTGCTGGCCGACCGCGAGAACGCCATCGCCGCCGACCTCGAGGCGGCGCGCGCGCTGAAGGCCGAGGCGGACGCGGCGATCGCGGAGCAGGAGAAGGCGGCGGCACGTGCCCGCGCGGAGGCGCAGGCGGCGCTGCGGGCGGCGATCGACGCCGCCAAGGCCGAAGCGGCGTCCGCCGAGCGGGCGCTCGGGGCGAAGCTCGCGGCCGACCTCGCCGCCGCCGAGGCGCGAATCACCGCAGCGAAGCAGGAGGCGCTGGGCGCGATCCGCTCGATCGCGGCGGAGGCGGCCGCCGAGGCGACCGCGAAGCTCGCCGGGCTGATGCCAGAGCCGGGTGCGGTGGTCGCCGCCGTCGACGGCGCCATGGCCGCGAGGAGGGGCTGAGACATGCTCGCCGATCCGAAGTTCTGGGTCGCCGTCTCGTTCTTCCTCTTCCTCGCTGTGGCGTGGAAGCCGCTGATCCTGCGAATCGTCGGCCTGCTCGATGCGCGCGGGGCGAAGATCCGCGCCGAGATCGAGGAGGCGCGGACGCTGCGCGCGGAAGCCGAGGCGATGCTGAGGCGCGCCGAAGCGGCGCGCGCTGCAGCGGAGCAGGAAGCCGCCGCACTGGTCGCGCACGCGCGCGACGAGGCGCAGAGGATCGCCGCGGCGGCGCGCGCGGAGCTCGACGCAACGCTGAAGCGGCGCGAGAGGATGGCGCTCGACCGGATCGCCGCTGCCGAAGCGGAGGCCGCCGCGGCGGTGCGCAACGCCGCCGCCGATGTCGCCGTCGCCGCAGCGCGCACGCTCATCGCACAAAGCCTCTCGGCCGACGGCCACGCCGCCCTCGTGGACGCCGCGATCGCCGACATCCCCCAGAAGCTGCACTGACGGAAGCTGCACTGAGGGCGATCGCGCCGCGCAGGCCTGCCGAGTCTCGCCGCGCCGATCGTCTGAGTCGGCGCCACGGCGCCTTCGCATGACACAGATCGCAAACGGCTGGACTCAGCCGTATGCGCGACGATGCTCGGATCAACTGCCCCGAGCGGTTCCACGCGTGTGGAATCCACTCAGGCGAGCGGGATGACGCTGACGGGCGCGCTCATTCGGCGGCCTGAGCGTAGGCCTCCATCGGCGCGCAGGTGCAGACGAGGTTGCGGTCGCCATGGACATTGTCGACGCGCTTGACCGGCGGCCAATACTTCGCCGCAGCGACGAAGGGCAGCGGAAACGCCGCAACCTCGCGTGAATAGGGGTGCGTCCACTCCTCCGCGAGAAGCTCGGCGGCGGTGTGCGGGGCGTTCTTCAATGGATTGTCGCCGATCGGCCAGCGCCGCTCCTCGACGGCGCGTATCTCGGCGCGGATCGCGATCATCGCGTCGCAGAACCGGTCGAGTTCGGCCTTCGACTCGCTCTCGGTCGGCTCGATCATGAGCGTACCAGCGACCGGCCAGGACATGGTCGGCGCGTGGAAGCCGTAGTCCTGCAGGCGCTTGGCGATGTCCTCGACCATCACCCCGGCCGAGGCCTGGAAGCCGCGGCAGTCGATGATGCACTCATGCGCCACGAACCCCTCCGCCCCGCGATAGAGGATCGGGTAGTGCGGCTTGAGGCGATGGGCGATGTAGTTGGCGTTGAGGATCGCGACCTCGGTCGCCTCTCTCAGGCCCCGCTCGCCCATCATGGCGATGTAGGCGTAGGGGATCGGCAGGATCCCGGCGCTGCCCCACGGGGCAGAGGCGACGGGGCCTGGGCCGGTCGCCGGCCCAGCCTCGGGCACGAGCGGGTGGTTCGGCAGGAAGGGGGCGAGATGGGCCGCGACCGCGATCGGCCCGACGCCCGGGCCGCCGCCGCCATGGGGGATGCAGAAGGTCTTGTGCAGGTTGAGGTGGCACACGTCGGCGCCGATCGCGGCCGGGCTGGTCAGCCCGACCTGGGCGTTCATGTTCGCCCCGTCCATGTAGACCTGCCCGCCATGGGCATGCACCACGGCGCAGATCGCCGTGATCGCCTCCTCGAACACCCCATGCGTCGAGGGGTAGGTGACCATCAGCGCCGCGAGCCGCGACGCGTTCGCCTCCGCCTTCGCGCTGAGATCGGCGAGATCGACATTGCCGTCGCGGTCACAGGCGACGGCGACGACGCGCAATCCGGCCATCACGGCGGAGGCTGGGTTGGTGCCGTGCGCGGAGGTCGGGATCAGGCAGACGTCGCGATGCCCCTCGCCGCGGCTCGCGTGATAGGCGCGGATCGCGAGCAGCCCGGCATACTCGCCCGCGCTGCCAGCGTTCGGCTGCAGCGAGACGGCGGCGAAGCCCGTCGCGGCCGCGAGCCACGCCTCGAGGCGCGCGATCAGCCTGCGGTAGCCCTTCGCCTGGTCGGCCGGAGCGAAGGGGTGGATGCCCGCGAAGCCCGGGTTGGTGACCGGGATCATCTCGGCGGTGGCGTTGAGTTTCATGGTGCAGGAGCCGAGCGGGAACATCGAGCGGTTCAGCGCCACGTCCTTGTCCTCGAGGCGCTTGAGGTAGCGCAGCATCTCGTGCTCGGCGTGGTGGGTGTTGAACACCGCCTGGCGCAGGAAGGGGCTCGTCCGCACGAGCGCGGGAGGGATCGCCTCCGGCGCGGTCTCGGGCAGGGGCGCAGGGCGGCCTGCGGCCTCGGCCAGCGCCGCGGCGAGCGCCTCGAGATCGGCGCGCGTCACTGTCTCGTCCATCGCCGCCGCGACCTCGGTCGGCCCGACGCGGCGGAGATTGAACCCGCGCGCGAGTGCGGCCGCCATCAGAGCGTCGGCGCGGTCGCCGCAGTCGAGCGTGACGGTGTCGAAGAACGCCGCATGCAGCGGCGCGAAGCCGGCCGTGCGCGCGGCCTCGGCGAACAGACGCGCGGCGAGTGCGCAGCGGCGCGCGATACGCGCAAGCCCCTCCGGCCCGTGCCAGACCGCGTACATCCCCGCCATCACCGCGAGCAGAACCTGCGCGGTGCAGATGTTCGACGTCGCCTTCTCGCGGCGGATGTGCTGTTCCCGCGTCTGCAGCGCGAGCCTCAGCGCCGGGCGGCCAGCGGCATCGACCGAGACGCCGACGAGCCGCCCCGGCATCTGCCGCTTATGGGCATCGCGCGTGGCGAAGAAGGCAGCGTGCGGGCCACCATAGCCGAACGGAACGCCGAAGCGCTGCGAGGAGCCGACGACGATATCCGCCCCCATCTCGCCCGGCGGCCTGAGCAGCGCAAGCGAGAGGAGATCGGCCGCGACGATCGCCATCGCGCCCGCGCCGCGCGCCGCGGCGAGCACGGGCGCGAGGTCGCGGATCTCGCCCGTGGTCGAGGGGGTCTGCACCAGAACGCCGAAGGGCTTGCGCGCGCACGCCCCGGCGAGAGCGGTGAAGGCGACGCGCTCGACCGTGACGCCGAGCGGTCGGGCGCGAGTCTCGACCACCGCGAGGGTCTGCGGGTGGCAGTCCTCGGCGACCAGGAAGAGCCGGCTCGACCCCTTCTGCGCGGCGAGCGCGAGCGCCATCGCCTCGGCTGCCGCGGTGCCCTCGTCGAGCAGCGAGGCGTTGGCGATCTCCATGCCGGTCAGTTCGGTGACCATGGTCTGGAAGTTCAGCAGCGCCTCGAGACGCCCCTGCGCGAGCTCTGCCTGGTAGGGCGTGTAGGCGGTGTACCAGCCCGGGTTCTCGAGCACGTTGCGGAGGATGACGGGCGGGGTGTGCGTGCCGTGATAGCCGAGGCCGATCAGGCTCTTGATGTCGGGGCGGTTCTCGGCCGCCAGCGCCGCGAGCTCGGCGAGCACCGCCGCCTCGCTGCGCGCCGGCGGGATCGCCATCGTCCCCGTCGAGCGGATCGCTGCCGGAACGGTTCGGGCGATGAGCGCCGCACGGCTCTCGAGGCCCAAGGCGCGCAGCATCGCCGCCTGGTCGCGGGCTGAGGGGGCGATGTGGCGGGAGACGAACCCGTCATGGCCCATAAGCGTCTCGAACTCGGCAAGCGCGTCGGTGATCTCGGTCATTGCGTAGCGTCCGTCTCAGAGGGTCGCGAGGAAGGCGGCGTAGGCGGTCTCGTCCATGAGCGACGCCGCCTCGGCCGGGTCGGCGGGCTCGATGCGGAAGAACCAGCCCTCGCCCGTCGGTGCGGCGTTGACGAGGCCCGGGTTCTCGGCGAGTGCTGTGTTGACCTCGACGATCCGCCCAGCGATCGGGGCGTAGATGTCGGACGCTGCCTTGACGCTCTCGACCACGGCGCAGGCCTCGCCGGCAGCGACCTCGCGCCCGACCTCGGGGAGTTCCACGAAGACGACATCGCCGAGCGCGGTCTGCGCATGGTCGCTGATGCCGATGGTCGCGACGTCGCCGTCGAAGCGCACCCACTCGTGGTCCGTGGTGAAACGCAGTTCGCTCATGCCTCGGCTGCTCCTCGGGTCAACGCCTGTAGCGGTGCGGGACGAAGGGGGTGGGAGAGACGCGCGCAGGCAGAGGCCTGCCGCGCACCATCAGCTCGACCGCCGTGCCTGCGGCGGCGTAGGCGGCGGCGACGTAGCCCATCGCGACGGGAGCGCCGAGGGTCGGGCCGAAACCGCCGGAGGTGACCTCGCCGATCGGCGCACCGTCGGCCGCGACGATCGCCGTGTGCGCGCGCGCCGGAGCCCGCCCCTCGGGGCGGAGGCCGACGCGCAGCCGCTTCGGCCCCCGCTTGAGCTCCTCGCGCACCCGCGCGGCACCGGGGAAGTCCCACGCAGCGCGGCGGCGGCGGCCGATGGTCCAGGCAAGAGCGGCCTCGACCGGGGAGGTGGTGCGGTCGATGTCGTTGCCGTAGAGGCAGAGGCCAGCCTCGAGGCGGAGGCTGTCGCGCGCGCCAAGGCCCGCGGGCGCGACGTCGGGGTCGGCGAGGAGGGCCTTGGCGAGCGCCTCCGCCTGGTCGGCGGCGACGCTGATCTCAAACCCGTCCTCGCCTGTGTAGCCCGAGCGCGAGGCGAGCACAGGGATTTCGGCGAGCGTCGTCTCGGCGATGCCGAGGAAGGGAAGGGCAGCGGCCTCGGCCCCGCCGAGGCGGGCGATCACCGCCTCGGCGGCGGGGCCCTGGAGCGCAATCAGAGCGCGGTCATCGAGCCGCGCGAGCGCGACTCGGCTGGGCAGGTGCGCGGCGATGTGGGCGAAATCCTCGTCCTTGCAGGCGGCGTTGACGACGAGGAACAGATGATCGCCGCGGTTGGCCACCATGAAATCGTCGCGTATGCCGCCGTCCTCTTCCGTCAGGAGAGCGTATCTCTGCCGCCCCGGCTTGAGGCCGATCACGTCGGCGGGGGTGAGCGCCTCGAGCGCTTCGGCCGCTCCCTCGCCGCGCAGCACCCCCTGCCCCATGTGGCTCACGTCGAACAGCGCCGCCTTCGCGCGGCACTGCGCATGCTCGGCGAGGATGCCGGCAGCGTAGTGCACGGGCATCGCGTAGCCGGCGAAGGGAACCATTCGGGCGCCGAGCGCGCGGTGCAACGCGTCGAGCGGCGTCGTCTTCAGGTCGTCGGTCACGCACCCCCCAAGCACAGGACTCGGCCTCACGCCGGCCGACGGCCGGACGCGTGACCCCCCTCTGTCCCGTGACCTGAGAGATTCGGGCGCTCCTCCCCAGCCGGGCGCCCTTACTCCGTCGGTGCGGCGCCCAAGGTGCAGGGCGGGCGCCGGCTTTCCAGAGGTCCGTCTCCCCGAAGCGGTCCCTGGTGCCTGAGCGTTTCCGGGGGCCGGTTGCGCCTTCGGCGGCGAGCGGGGCGGCGTTGACCTGCCTGCTCGCTCTCTCCCGCACGGGGGGGTTCGGACGATCCTCTTGTGCACCAGCAGCGTGGCGGGTTCAAGGCAGGCCGTGCGCCCTCAGCGCAGCACCGCGCGGCTGCGATTCAGCGCGAGCTCCTGTTCGGTGAGCTGGAACCCGACATGGACGGTCACCGACGCGGCCGGACGGTCGGCGCTGACCGGGATGGTGAGCCTGATCTCCTCGCCGCGCATGCGCGCCCTCTGCACATTGGCCGGGAACTCGATCGCAAGCGCATAGACGGCCTTGTCGAGGATCTGCTCGTCGGCGAGGCTTACGGCGACGAAATAGGGCACCTGCACCGCCCTGCCCTGGGCAGCGGGGCCGCGCGTCGCCTCGATCCCGAGCGAGACCGTCACCTGCACCGCAGCACCGCGGTTGACGGGGGAGCAGGTTCCCGAGAGAGAGGTGATCCGGGCCGAGACGACGAGGTCGGTCAGGTCGCGGCTCTCGGGCGTGCGGAATCGGACGAGGTCTGCCGTGTCGGCTGGCGTGGCGACGCGCGGGCAGGCGAAGGCAGGACGCTCGCGCGCCGGCGTCTCGCTCGTCCCGCCCGAGGTGAGCCCAAGCGTCTGGCAGCCGGCCAGGGCGACCGCGGCGGCGGCGAGGGCGAACCCAGAGCGGTTTCCACACTGGTGGAAACCGCTCAGGGCATTCGATGCGAGCATCTTCACGCACACGGCTGAGGCCAGCCGTCTGCGATCTGCTCTAGGCCGCATCGGGGGGAAGGCGGTTGTGGCTGCCGTCGCAGAAGGGCTTGCTTGCCGTCGCCTTGCAGCCGCAGAGCCACACCGTCTCGTCCTTCTCTGCCTTCCACATCACCGGCTTGAGGCCGGTGCCCTTGTGCGCCCCGTCGCAGAAGGGCTGCGTCGCCGAGAGGCCACAGGAACACCACCAGTATTTCTCGCCGGCCTTCAGCGCGACCTCGATCGGCTCACGCAACGCGCCCACCGGCAGCCTGCGCCCGCCGGCGGCGCCCTCCCCCTCGCCTTCGCCCATCGGACCGCCCTCGCTTGTGCGCCCCACGCCTCGCGCGGCACTATGGAGCGAGAGGCGGGGTGCGGCAACAGACGATGCAGGACAAGAGCGAGAGCATGGTCGATGGCGGCGGGGCCCTCCCGCCGCTCATGGTGCGCCTCGCCGGACCGCGCGGCTTCTGCGCTGGGGTGGACCGGGCGATCAAGATCGTCGAGGAGGCGCTCCGGCGCTTCGGGCCGCCCGTCTATGTCCGCCACGAGATTGTGCACAACCGTTTCGTGGTCGAGAGCCTCGAGGCGAAGGGCGCTGTCTTCGTCGAGGAGCTCGACGAGGTGCCGGCCAGCGACCACCGCCCGAACGTGCCGGTCGTGTTCTCCGCCCATGGCGTGCCGAAATCCGTCCCCGCCGAGGCCGAGGCGCGCGGCCTCTACCAGCTCGACGCCACCTGCCCGCTCGTGACCAAGGTTCACCGCGAGGCGGAGAAGCACTTCGCACAGCGGCGACACCTGATCCTGATCGGCCATGCCGGCCACCCTGAGGTGATCGGCACGATGGGCCAGCTGCCCGCGGGCGCGGTGACCCTCGTCGAGGACGTGGCCGATGTCGCGACCCTCTCTGTGCCGGACGGCGCCGCGCTCGCCTACATCACGCAGACGACGCTCTCGGTCGACGACACGGCCGAGGTGATCGCCGCGCTGCGCGCCCGCTTCCCCGCGATCGAGGGGCCGCGCCGCGAGGACATCTGCTACGCCACGACCAACCGCCAGGCGGCGGTGAAGGCGATCGCCCCCGGCGCCGACATGGTGATCGTGATCGGCGCCCCGAACAGCTCCAACAGCCTCCGCCTCGTCGAGGTCGCCGCGCGCTCGGGCTGCCCGCGCGCGCTCATGGTGCAGCGCGCGCGCGACCTCGACCTCGGCGCGCTCGCCGGCGTCTCCGTGCTCGGGCTGACCGCCGGCGCCTCCGCTCCCGAGACGCTGGTCGAGGAGCTGCTCGCGCATCTGCGGACGCGCTTCTCCGTCACCGTCGAGGAGGTGCGGGTGGCGGAGGAGGACGTCGTGTTCCGCCTGCCCTCGGCTCTGGCTGCCGCCTGACCGCCCGGGCTCCGCGTGGCCGTCTATACCGAGGTTTCCGACGAGGCGCTCAGCGCGTTCCTCGCCGCCTACGACATCGGCACAGCCGTCTCGTTCAAGGGCATCGCCGAGGGGGTCGAGAACTCGAACTTCCTCCTGATCACGACACGCGGGCAGTATGTGCTGACGCTCTACGAGAAGCGCGTCGACCCGGCCGACCTTCCCTACTTCCTCGGGCTGATGCGCCACCTTGCCGCGCGCGGCCTCTCCTGCCCGCTGCCGGTTGCGGCGGCCGACGGCGCCCTGTTCCGCCCCCTCGCCGGGCGCCCGGCGGCGATCGCGACCTTCCTGCCGGGCGTGTGGCCGAGGCGGGTGCGCAACGAGCACTGCGCCGGCGTCGGCGCCGCGCTTGCGAGGCTCCACGCCGCCGGCGAGGGCTTCGCGCTTACGCGCGCGAATGCGCTTGGGCCCGCCGGCTGGCGGCCGCTGTTTGAACGCTCCGCGGCGCGGTCGGACGAGGTGCGCGCCGGCCTCGGTGAGGAGATCGACACAGCGCTCGCTTCGATCCTCGCCGCCTGGCCCGACGGCCTGCCGCGCGGGCAGATCCACGCTGACCTCTTCCCCGACAACGTGTTCTTCCTGGGCGATGAGGTCTCCGGCCTGATCGACTTCTACTTCGCCTGCACCGACCTTCTCGCCTATGACATCGCGGTCTGCCTCAACGCCTGGTGCTTCGAGCCGGACGGGTCGTTCAACGTCACCAAGGCGCGGCTCATGCTCGGCGCCTACGCGGCGGAGCGTCCGCTCCTGCCCGAGGAACGGGAGGCGCTGCCGGTGCTCGCCGCCGGGGCAGCGCTCAGGTTCCTGCTCACCCGCCTCTACGACTGGCTCAACCACCCGCCCGGAGCCTTCGTCACGCCCAAGGACCCGCTGGAATACGCGCGCAAGCTCCGCTTCCACCGCGCCGCCCGCAGCGCGAGGGATTATGGGCTCGACTGAGCCGGGCCGGCGCATGATCGACGAGGCGACGGTCGTCGAGGCCTGGACCGATGGCGGCTGCCGGCCGAACCCTGGCCCCGGCGGCTGGGGTGCGATCCTGCGCTGGAAGGGTCACGAGCGCGAGCTCTCCGGCGCCGAGGCGGAGACCACCAACAACCGCATGGAGCTCACCGCGGCGATCGCCGCGCTCGAGGCGCTGAAACGTCCCTCCCGGGTGATCCTGCACACCGACAGCGAGTATCTGCGGAACGGCATCACCCGCTGGGTCACGGGCTGGGTGCGCAACAACTGGCGCAACGCCAGCCGCGACCCCGTCGCCAACATGGACCTCTGGCAGAGGCTGCTCGAGGCGGAGAAGCGCCATGCGGTGGAGTGGCGCTGGGTGCGCGGCCATGCGGGCGACCCGATGAACGAACGGGCCGATGCGCTCGCCACGGCGGCGCGCGAGTCGCTCAGCCGGGGCTGACGACGCCCCCTTTCTGCGTGTCGATCAGCCGATGCACCACCATGCTCGCGTCGACCAGCCGGTGCGCCTCCCCAGGCAGGCGCGAGAGCGGGCGGAACAGGCCGCCGACGGAGACGCTGTCTCCCCCCCTTCGGCAGGAGCAGGATGAACCGACGCGCCTTGCCCCCGCACAAGGACCGCCAATCGCCGGCGGCCCTTTGCCGCCGCTGGCGCCGCGCTGGGCCTTCGCGCGAGCCGCAGAGCTGCGCCTCGCCGATGAGCCGGCGGCAGCTGCGAGCGCGCAGACCACGCACTCTCAGGCGCCGTTGGCTGCCCAGCGCACCAACCGGTCCTGCACCGAATTGCGCGCGCTGTAGGCAGCAGCTCAGGCTGCCTCAGGGGAGGAAGATCTCGGGCGGGGAGTCGCGCTTGAGGCTCCGGCCGAGCTCGGTGCCGATGCGGGCCGCATCTGCCGGGCTTCCCCGGAGCGTCCGCCGCAGCAGGAAGGCGCCGTCCTCGCTCGCGACAAGCCCGGTGAGGCGAAGCGCGCCATCGGGCTCGATGACGGCATGGCTGCCAATCGGCGTGCGGCAGGAGCCGTCGAGCGCATCGAGCAGCGCCCGTTCCGCTATCGCGACGATCCTCGCCTCCCTGTCCTCGATCGCCGCAAGGAGTTCGCAGAGCTCGACATCCTCCTCGCGCACGGTGATGCCGACTATTCCCTGCCCGGCAGCCGGCAGCATGACCTCGGGCGGCAGCGCGATGTCGGCGCGGTGCTCAAGCCCGAGCCGCCTCAGCCCTGCGAGCGCGAGCAGCGTCGCATCCACCGTGCCGTCCTCCGCCTTCGCGAGCCTCGTCTGGACGTTGCCGCGCAGCATCGTCACGGTGAGGTCCGGCCGCTGCGCCAGCAGCTGCGACTGCCGGCGCACCGAACTCGTGCCGATGACGGCACCTCGGGGAAGCGCGGCGAATGGATCACGACTGTCGGGTGCGCCGCAGCGCGGCCCGAGAACCAGGGCGTCGCGCTCGTCCTCGCGCGGCAGGCAGCAGGCGAGCACGATCCCGGGCGGCAGCTTGGTTTCGAGGTCCTTGAGGCTGTGCACGGCGAAGTCGATCCGACGGTCGACAAGCGCCTCGTGGATCTCCTTCGCGAAGAGACCCTTGCCGCCGATCTCGGCAAGGCGGCGGTCGAGGATCAGGTCGCCGGAGGTGGCGATGGCGTGCTCCTCGAAGGCCTTGGCGGCGTTCAACACCGGGCAGAACCCGGTGATCATGCCGAGGAACATGCGCGTCTGGTGCAGCGCGAGCGGGCTTCCGCGTGTGCCGACGCGCAAGGGCAGCGCCCGGCCGTGCGACCGGACGCGGCGCCCGCCGCGGGGGAGCTCGGCGACGATCCGGCCGACACCGTGCCCGAACCCGCCTTCCGAGAGAGTGCTCAAGACCGTTTCCTCACCGTGGTTCTTCCCTGTCGGCTCCCTGTCGGCGGCGCCGGGATAGGCTTGGCCTCACGCCGGCACGATCCCCGTCAGATGGGCGATGTTCTTGAAGAAGATCCGCACATGCGCGAGCGGCCGCGCCTTGACGAGCTCCTTGTTCATGTAGGCGTCCCAGGTCAGCGCCTGGACGTCGCGGTCGTTGCAGATTCGGACGAAACGCTCGCGCCGGTCGTCGTTGCCGTACCAATACTTCTGCATGATGCCGAGGATCCAGAAGACCGGCCCGTGCACGCGCATGAAGCGCCGCCGCGCCGCGGCGAGCGCGCGCGCATCGCCGCTCCGGCAGAACTCCGCCGCGGCCTCGGCCGCGAGCCTGCCGCCGAGCATCGCGTAGTAGATCCCCTCGCCCGAGGCCGGCGCGACCACCCCGGCGGCATCGCCCGCAAGCAGCACGCCCCGCCCGTCGTCCCAGCGCCGCAGCGGCTTGAGCGGGATCGGCGCGCCCTCGCGGCGCAGCGTCTCGGCACCGTCGAGGCCCGTAAGCGCGCGCAGCTCGCCGACCGCGCCCTTGAGCGAGAACCCCTTGTGCGCGGAGCCTGTGCCGATGCTCATCGTGCTGCCGTGGGGGAAGATCCAGGAATAGAAGTCGGGCGACATGCGGCCGTTGTAGTAGACGTCGCATCGCGAAGGGTCGTAGGCGGCGGTGCCGGCCGCCGGCGTGCGGATGATCTCGTGATAGGCGAAGACGAAGGGAACGCGCTCGCTCTTCGGCATGGTCTGGCGCGCCACCGCGGAGTTCGCGCCGTCAGCGCCGATCACCGCCCGCGCGCGCACCGTCTCGGGCGGCGCGTCGGGGTCCGAACCCTTCCGCCGGAACGCGAGCGTGGAGGAGCCGTCCTCGTGCCGCGCGATCCGCTCGAACGTCCCGGCCACGCGCTCGGCCCCGTTCGCCGCCGCGCGTCGGCGGAGCCACTCGTCGAACACGTCGCGGTCGACCATGCCGACATAGCCGCTCTCGATCGGCATGTCCACGGAACGGTTTTTCGGCGATACGATCCGCGCGCCCGAGATGCGCGCGCAGAGCAGGTCGCCGGGGATGCCGAAATCGTCGATCAGCTTGGGCGGGATGGCTCCGCCGCAGGGCTTGATCCGCCCCGCCTTGTCGAGCAGCAGCACCGAGAGACCGGCGCGGGCGAGGTCGTTGGCTGCCGTCGCCCCGGCGGGGCCGCCGCCGATCACCGCGACGTCATAGGCCGCTTCATAGGCCGCTTCGCGTGGCATCACCCTCTCCTCCCTCTCACCCGCCGACGACGGCGCCCGTGCGGGCGCATCCGTCGAGCCTCTCCGTGCCGGTCGCACGCTGACCGGGCGCTGGGCGAGCGCCGATCCGGAGCGCGAGCAGCCCGGCGGCGACAAAGAGCGCGGCATCGGCGACGAAAACGGCGCCATAGGCCGACGCCGCATCCGGCGCCCAGAGACGCGCGATATCGAGCGCGGCCGCGCCGGCGAAGCTGCCCAGGCCGAAGGCGATCGCCTGCGCCGCCCCCCAAAGCCCCATGCGCACGCCCTCGCGCCGCTCGCGGCCACGGCCGACCATCAGCATCATCGAGGCGATCGCCGCAGCGGCGAACACGCCGTTGGCAAGACCGAGGGCGAAATACGCAGCCCGCAGCGGAAAGCCCTCGCCGACCCGGCCGGCGAGCACGAGCGTGAGCACGGCGACTGCCGCCGCGAGGCAGCCGCCGACCGTCCAGCCCCGCATGCTGCCAAGCCGCGTTCCCGCGGCATGCGTGCCGACGAGCGCGATCACGAGCATCCCCGCAAGGACGCCGCCATGCTGCAGCGAGGCAAGCCGCGTCGTCTCGCCGAGCGTCAGCCCGAAGACCTGGCCGGCGAAGGGCTCGAGCACGAGGTCCTGCGCGCTGTAGGCGAGCATCGAGATGAATACGAAGACGGTGAAGCGGCGCGCGTCGCGCTCGGCCCAGACCTCGGCGAGCGCCTCGTGGAATGTCGGCCTCTGGCCCTGCTCGGAAGCGGCCTTCGGGGCGGCGGGGGCGTGCCGCGACTCGATCCCCCAGACCGCGGCGAGGGCGACGAGGAAGGCGACCCCCGAGACGCCCGCGGAGACGGCGATGAGCCGCGGCCCGGAATAGGGATCGAGCAGCCGGCCCGCGATCGCGGTCGTCACCACGAAGCCCGCGATCATCATGATCCAGACGAGCGAGGCAGCGGCCGGGCGCCGCCGCTCCGCCACGACGGCGGCGAGCAGCACGAGCAGCGACGTCCCTGCGGCACCGACGCCAAGGCCGATCATCAGGAACGCCGCCACCGCGAGCAGATAGCCGGCCCACGGGCTTGACGGGATCAGCGCGGTCGCTGCGGCGGCAAGCACCCCGCCTGCCCCGAGCACGGCGATTCCGCCGATGATCCAGGGCGTGCGCCGCCCACCCATGTCACTGCCGTAGCCCATCCGGGGCCTGAGCATCTGCACGGCGTAGTGCAGCGCCACGAGCGCGCCGGGAAGCGCCGCGGCAAGACCAAGCTCGACGACCATGACGCGGTTGATGGCGGAGGTGGTGAGCACGACGATCGCGCCGAGCGCCGTCTGCACGAGGCCGAGCCTGAAGATGCCCGGCCAGCCGAGCCCGCGCCCCGCCGCGCCCGCCCCGTCACGGCTCATGCGATGGCTCCGCGGCTGCACCGGCTCTCACGCCACGCCTCCTGGCCGGATGGCGAAGGCCGTCACCAGCATGCCGATGACGTAGAGCGTCGTTCCGGTCGCGTTGTACCAGGGCGCGCGCCGCGCCGGGTCGGCGAGCAGGGTCCGCATCAGCCACAGCTGGGCGGCGAGCAGGCCCGCCACCGCGAGCGCATGCACCGGTGCCTCCCAGGCGAGGAGCAGGGCAACGACGACGAACTGCGGCAGTGCCATCACCCAGCACGCGAGCCGCGCGGCGCGCCCGATGCCGAGCCGGACGGGCAGAGAGCCTATGCCCATGCGCCGGTCACCCTCGACGGCCTTGAAGTCGTTGAGCGTCATGATGCCGTGCGCACCGGCGCTGTAGAGTGCGGCGATCGCGATCACGATCGGCGCTGGCGCCGCAGCGGTCATCACCGCCGCGCCGGTGATCCAGGGCAGCCCCTCGTAGCAGGCGCCACAGACCAGGGAAGACCACCAGCCGTTCTGCTTGAGGCGAATGGGCGGCGCGCTGTAGGCCCAGGCGAGCGCGAGCGCCACCACCGTCGCCCAGAACCCCCAAGCGCCGAGCGCGGAGGCGACGGCGAGCGAGACAAGGCTCATCGCGATCGCGATCCAGAGGCCCCAGCGTCCTGGTATCCGGCCCGAGGGGATCGGCCGCGTCGGCTCGTTGATCGAATCGACATGGCGGTCGAACCAGTCGTTCACCGCCTGGCTCGTTCCGCAGACGAGCGGCCCAGCGAGGACGAGCCCGAGCAGGAACAGCCCGGGCCGGTCGAACGGCGAGACGCCCGAGGAGACGACGCCGCAGCCGAAGGCCCACATCGGCGCGAACCAGGTGATCGGCTTCAGCAGCGTGAGCAGGGCAAGCGGATCGGGCAGGCGGCGCCCGGCGAGCGAAGCGGTCGCCATGCCCTGCGCCCCGCTCATGCCTGTTCCGACCCCGAGGCGAGGTCGCCGAGCCCGTAGCGGCGCAGCTTCACGTAGAGGCTCTGGCGCGACAGCCCGAGCATCTCGGCGGCGGAGGCGCGGTTGTCGTTGGTCAGTTCGAGCGCCGCCTCGATGCAGAGGCGCTCGATCACATCCGTCGCCTCGCGCACGAGATCCTTGAGTGGCACGCGACCGATCAGTTCGGAGAGTTGCTGCACCGACCGCGGCATCTCCCGCCGCACGCCGAACTCGGCGGCAAGCCGCGGCCCGACATCGCGGATGGCGAAGCCGAAGCAGGGCTTGCCGCCGTTCATCACCGACACCGCCGAGATCTCGACATCGGCCTGAGCGCCATACTCGCCGCGCAGCGTGCTCGGGAAGAGGCGCACCGGGCCGCGCTCGCGCAGGTTGGCGAGCAGCACCTCGAGATCCACGCCAGGGCGGCCGAGCCAGCGTTCGAGCGACTCGCCCCTTGCCTGCTCCTCGGTCGCAAGCTGCGTCATCTCGAGAAAGGCGCCGTTGGCGGTGAGGATTCGCCCGTCCTGGCCGGTGACGACGAAGCCGTCCGGTGCGCTCTCGACGAGCTTGAGGAGCTTCGACTTCGGCCGCGATACCGCCGCCACCGCCTCGGTCTCCGCGATCGCCGTGAGGCGGATGAGGAAATAGGCTGAATTGTCCTGCCGGAACAACGAGGCCGAGACGTCGACGGGACGCCCGCCGTGCGCGAGCCTGCTTCTGACATCGTCGCTGCGCCCGGCCGCACGCACGCCGGCGAGCAGCAGCTCGACCGGCTGGCGCGCCTCGGGGGCGAACACCGAGAGGAAGTCGTGGCCGATCTCCGGCCGCGCCGTGGCGCCGAAGAGCTGCTCGCTCGCCGGGTTGACCTCGACGATCCGCGCCGAGGCGGCATCGACGACGAGCACCGGATCGGACGACATCTGAAATAGCAGCCGATAGCGGGTTTCGGCGTAGCGCAGCCGCGCGTAATCGCGCTCAAGCGAGGCCTGCGCATCGACGAGCCGCTGCTGCAAGGCCGCGATCGGACGCAGGTCACGCCCGAAGGCGACGATCCGGTCGCCGGCGCCGGCGCGGACGGTCGAGAACAGCAAAGGCAGCGAGGCACCGCGCGAGGCGAGCTGGTTGACATGGCGCCAGGCCGGGACCCTGCCTGCGGCCGCGCCCTCGATCATCTCGGCGACCTTGGCGCGGCTGTCAGCCGCGACCGTCTCGGCCCAGCTGCGCCCGCGCCAGGCGCTGCCATCGCCGACGTCGCGCGCGAGCTCCTCGGAGTTGCAGGCGATGTCGAGCACCGTGCCGTCGCCGCGCATGACGATCACGATGTCGGATGCTGCCGCGACCAGCGCCGCGGCCGCTTCGACATCAAGCTCACCGAGTGCCGACCTGGGGGCCTTGAATGTCATGCCACACCGCCTCGTGCCTCACGTCGACGCGTCATGCGGCACGGCGCCTCCCACGCCGGCCATCGCGAAAACCCGGCCCGCCTACGCGTCGTTGCGGACCAGGGCGTAGAGTCCCTCCGCCTGCGCCACCGCATGGCTCGCATCCGCTGCCGTCGCGTCGGCGCCGACGCGGATCGCACGATCGGGGTCGCTCGCGAAGGCAGGGCCACCGATCATCACGCGCAGATGCCGGTTCTGCGAAGCGCGCCGCACCGCATGGATCATCGCCGCGAGCTCTTCCGGCTCGCTCTCGCAACTGTCGGAGATGCCGAGCACCGCGAACCAGTCGTCGTGCACCGCCTCGATGAGCTCCGCCTCGGTCCTCGGCGCGATCATCACGACATCCCAGCCGGCACGGCGGAGGAAGACATCGAGCATGTCGAGGGCAAAACAATGGGGCTCACCCGGCCGCGGCGCCAGAAGCATGCGCCGCTGCGGATCCCGCCGCGCCCTGTCGGCGCAGCAGCAGAAGCCGTGGTCGAGCTCGTGCAGGAGGCGCTGCAGCGCGAGCGTGCCGATCGTCACCTCGGCGAAGCTTGCCCGGTCGTCGTGCCAGAGCTCGCCAAGACGGCGGGCAGCGCCGGCGATCACCTCGAGGTAGAGGACGTCGAGGCAGACCCCGCGCGCATGCAGGGTTTCCATGAACGCGCGCGCCGCCTCGACATCGCTTGCAAGGGCGAGTTCGACGAGCCGGGCCACGGCGGCCTCCGCCTCCTCCGGCGCAAGGCCGGCCGTGTGCGGCAGCGGCGCCGGAGGCCGGTGGGCGAGCACCAGCAGCGGCACGACCTCGTCCGTGATCGTGCGCGAGAGCGGCGTCCGGTCACCCGAGGCGAGCCGGCGACGCTCCGGGTGCCGCGATGCCGCATGCCGGGTCGGCGACGTGCCGGGCGTGAACCAGAAGCCGTCACGGTCGCCGGGGGCGGAGAACAGCCAGCTCGCGCCGCGCTCCGCCCCGTCGCGGGCAGCGTCGTTCCGCACCCCGCTCTTGCGCGCCGCGGTGCCTCTTGAAGCCTCGGGCCCTGCGGACGTGTCTCCGGCGAGAGCAAATCCGGCAGCTTCTGCCCGCGATCGAGCCTGCAGATGGGGGTCGGGCGAAGGCGTCTGCCGCAACGCGTCCATTTTGGTGTCCATCACGTTTACCTCCCGCATTGTATCCGGCCACCCGGCCCCAGGTGTCAAGCTGGATTTACGTCAATCTCCCTTGACACATGGACGGCGCGGCCACTAGCCTTCCCGTCACGCACCTCGGTCGGTGCGGGCGGCAAGGCGGCTGATGGCTGATCCGTTCGAGAAACCACCGGAGCAACTCCTGCCGCAGGGCTCTCGGGCGGGCTTGCCATGAGGCGCCGGCGGCACGGTGCGAACCGTGACGACAGCGGACCTTTGCGGGAGGGGGCTTGTCAAGCGATGCTTACACCACGACCCGTCCAGAAACTTCTTGACTCGATCGACTGCAGCCCGTGGGGCACCGCCTGCGGCCGCACGATGCTGCACGCACGGCACGCGGAGAAGCTGCGTCATCGGCCACTTTACACGCCCGAGGAAAGGGCACGGCGCGACGCCTCGCCGTGGACGCTGGTGCAGGGCATCCTCGCGCCACTGCAGTTCGCCGTCTTCCTCGTCAGCCTCGGCCTCGTGATCAACTATCTCGCGACCGGCGAGGGGCTCGCCGCAGCGACCGTCTCGATCGTGGTCAAGACGCTCCTGCTCTACACGATCATGGTCACCGGCTCGCTCTGGGAGCACGACGTCTACGGGCGGTATCTCTTCGCCAAGCCCTTCTTCTGGGAAGACGTGTTCAGCATGCTCGTGCTCGCGCTGCACACGCTCTATCTCGTCGTCGCCGCCGCCGCGCTCGCCTCGCCGCGCACCCAGATGCTGATCGCGCTCGCGGCCTACGCAGCCTACGTGGTCAACGCCGCGCAGTTCGTCCTGAAGCTGCGCGCGGCACGCCGCGACGAGGCGGCTGGCCTCGCCCGCCTCGAGCGTGGCACCGCCGCCCGCCACGGCTACGCGCGCTGAACCGCCGATGAACGACCTCGCGCCGATGAACGACCTCGCGCCGATGAACGACCTCGCCCAGTCCCTGCACCTGGCCGGAGGCACGCACGCCGCGGCCGGCTGCACGCGGAGCGAGGTCATCTACGAGCGCGGCCAGCGCGAGGTGTTCTGCGGGCTCACCGGCATCATCTGGCTGCACCGCAAGATCCAGGACGCCTTCTTCCTGATCGTCGGCTCCCGCACCTGCGCTCACCTCATGCAGTCCGCAGCCGGGGTGATGATCTTCGCCGAGCCGCGCTTCGCCACAGCGATCATCGAGGAACGCGACCTCGCCGGTCTCGCCGACGCCAACGCGGAACTCGATCGCCTCGTCCGCCGGCTGCTCGAGCGGCGGCCGGACATACGGCTCCTGTTCCTCGTCGGCTCCTGCCCCTCCGAGGTCATCAAGCTCGACCTCGCGCGCGCGGCCGCGCGGCTCGATCGGGAGTTCGCCCCAAGCATTCGGGTGCTCAACTACTCGGGCAGCGGCATCGAGACGACCTTCACCCAGGGCGAGGATGCGTGCCTCGCCGCGCTCGTTCCCGAGCTGCCCCAGGCTCCGCCCGGGGCGCGCAGCCTTCTCGTGGCCGGTGCGCTCGCCGAGACCGTCGAGGACCAGTTCCGCCGGCTGTTCGAGTCGCTCGGCATCGGCCCGGTCGCCTTCCTGCCGCCGCGGCGCGCCGCCGCGCTCCCCGCGGTCGGGCCAGGGACGCGACTGCTGCTCGCCCAGCCCTTCCTCGCCGAGACCGCCCGCCGGCTCGAGGCGCGCGGCGCGGAGCGGCTCGCCGCGCCCTTCCCGCTCGGCGCCGAGGGAACGGCCGCCTGGTTCGAGGCCGCGGCAAAGGCGTGGAACGTTCCGGCGTCGAGATGCGCTGAGGTGCTCGACGCCCCGCGGCGGCGGGCCGAAATCGCGCTCGCCGCGCAGCGCGAGCGCCTCGCGGGCAGGACGATCTTCTTCTTCCCCGACAGCCAGCTCGAAGTGCCGCTCGCGCGGTTCTGCCGCAACGAGCTCGGCATGATCCCGGTCGAGATCGGCACGCCGTATCTGCACCGCGAGCATCTCGGGCCCGATCTCGCCCTGCTGCCGCCCGGGCCGCGCCTCGTCGAGGGCCAGCATGTCGAGCGCCAGCTCGATCGCTGCCGGGAGCTGCGGCCCGACATCGCCGTCTGCGGGCTCGGCCTCGCCAATCCGCTCGAGGCCGAGGGCATCACCACGAAATGGTCGATCGAGCTCGTCTTCTCGCCGATCCAGGGCTTTGATCAGGCAGGCGACCTCGCCGCTCTGTTCGCCCGCCCGCTGGTGCGGCGCGAGATGCTCGCGGTCTAGCCATGCAGCTCGCCATCTGGACCTATGAAGGACCGCCCCATGTCGGGGCGATGCGGGTCGCGGCCGCGATGCGAGACGTCCACTACGTGCTGCACGCGCCGCAGGGCGACACCTACGCCGACCTGCTGTTCACGATGATCGAGCGGTCCGAGAGGCGACCGCCCGTCACCTACACCACCTTCCAAGCGCGCGATCTCGGCGGCGACACGGCAGAGCTGTTCAAGGCAGCCGTGAGCGACGCCTATGCCCGTTTCCGCCCGGCCGCGATCCTGGTCGGCGCCTCCTGCACGGCGGAGCTGATCCAGGACGACCCGGCCGGTCTCGCCCTTGGGATGGACCTGCCGGTGCCGATCGTGCCGCTCGAGCTTCCCGCCTATCAGCGCAAGGAGAACTGGGGCGCGGCCGAGACATTCTACCGGCTCGTGCGCAGCTTCGCCGGCCCCGCCGCCCCGCCGCCCGGAACCGCCCGCCCTGCGCGCCCGGCGGGCGAGCCGCCGCGCTGCAACATCCTCGGGCCAACGGCGCTCGGCTTCCGCCATCGCGACGATGTCCTCGAGGTCCGACGCCTGCTCGAGGAGCTCGGCGTAACGATCAATGTCATCGCTCCCCTTGGCGCACGGCCGGCCGATCTCGCGCGGCTCGGCGAGGCCGAGGTCAACGTCGTCCTCTACCCGGAGATCGCCGGCCCGGCAGCCGCATGGCTCGCCCGCAGCTTCGGGCAGAAGACGGTGCGGACGGTGCCGATCGGTGTCGGCGCGACGCGCGACTTCATCGCCGAGGTCGCCGCCGCGACAGGGCTCGACCCGGCGCCACTGCTCGCCGGCGAGCGCAGCCGGCTGCCGTGGTACGCGCGCTCGGTCGACAGCACCTACCTCACCGGCAAGCGCGTGTTCGTGTTCGGCGATGCCACGCATGCGATCGCCGCCGCACGGGTCGCGACCGAGGAGCTGGGCTTCGCGCTCGCAGGCTTGGGCACCTACTCGCGCGAGTTCGGCCGCGAGATCCGCGAGGCCGCGGCGAAGCATGGTCTGACGCCACTGATCACCGACGACTACCTCGAGGTCGAGGCGATGATCGCCTCGCTCCAGCCGGAACTCGTCCTCGGCACGCAGATGGAGCGGCACATCGCCAAGCGCCTCGGCATCCCCTGCGCCGTCATCTCAGCGCCCGTGCACGTGCAGGACTTCCCGGCGAGGACGTCGCCGCAGATGGGGTTCGAGGGCGCCAACGTGCTGTTCGACACCTGGGTGCACCCGCTGATGATGGGGCTCGAAGAACACCTTCTCGGAATGTTCCGCGACGATTTCGAGTTCCATGACGGGGCGGCGCCATCGCATCTCGGACACGCCCCGAAGCCCCGCGCCGAGAAGGGCGAAGTCGCGCTCGCCGAACCGCCGGCGGCGACCGCGGCGATGCAGGCGCCGACGCAGGCCACCTCGCCCGCGCCGGCAACCTGGACGGCAGAGGCCGAGAAGGAGCTCGGCAGGATCCCGTTCTTCGTGCGCGGCAAGGCGCGACGGAACACAGAGCGCTATGCCGCCGAGCGCGGCATCGCAACCATCACCATCGAGACGCTGTATGACGCCAAGGCGCACTTCTCACGCTGAGGCGACGCCGGTGCGCGTCGCCATCGTCACGATGGACAGCCATTTCGGCGGTGCCGTCGCCGCCGCGCGCGATCTGCTGCGGCGCGACCTGCCCGGCCTCGACCTCGTGCTGCACGCCGCCGACGAGTTCGCCTCCGACGAGAGCGCGCTCGCCGCCTGCCTCGACGACATCGCCCGCGCCAACATCATCATCGCCGGCATGCTGTTCCTCGAGGACCACATCAAGCTTGTCGAGCCGGCCCTGCGGGAGCGCCGTCTCGCCTGCGACGCGATCGCCTGCTGCCTCTCCGCCCCCGAGATCGTCAGGCTGACGCGGCTCGGCCGGTTCGACATGTCGGGTGAGGCGAGCGGCATCGTCGGCTTGCTGAAGCGGCTGCGCGGCACGTCGAAGCCCGGCGGGCCCTCGGCCAGTGGCAAGGGGCAGATGAAGATGCTGCGGCAGCTGCCTCGGCTGCTCCGTTTCATCCCCGGCACGGCGCAGGATGTACGCGCGTATTTCCTGACGCTGCAGTACTGGCTTGCCGGTTCGGCCGAGAACATCGCCGGCATGGTGGCGATGCTGGTCGACCGCTATGCCGCCGGCGAGCGTCGGGCGCTTGCTGGCTCGCTCACGGTCCCGGCCCCGGTCCACTACCCGGATGTCGGGCTCTACCATCCGCGGGCGAAGGGCCGCGTGGTGGAGCGGGTCGAGGCGCTGCCGCAGGCGGGTGCGCGCGGCACGGTGGGCCTGTTGCTGCTGCGCTCCTACGTGCTCGCCAACAACGCCAGGCACTATGACGGGGTGATCGCCGCGCTCGAGGCGCGTGGGCTCAGCGTGATCCCCGCCTTCGCTGCTGGGCTCGATGCGCGGCCCGCGGTCGAGCGGTTCTTCATGCGCAACGGCCGCGCGGCGGTCGATGCCGTGGTCTCGCTCACCGGCTTCTCGCTGGTCGGCGGGCCCGCCTACAACGATGCGCGGGCCGCCGAGGAGGTGCTCGCCCGGCTCGATGTCCCGTACGTGACGGCGCATCCGCTCGAGTTCCAGACGATGCGTCAGTGGGAGAGCGACCCGCGCGGGCTGCTTCCCGTCGAGGCGACGATGATGGTCGCCATCCCCGAACTCGATGGCGGCATCTGGCCGATGACGTTCGGCGGCCGCTGTGGCGCGGGCGCGACCGGCAGGCGCTGCGCCGGATGCGACGGCGTGACGTGCGCGCGCGACATGGTGCCGCACGAGGAACGAACACAGATGCTCGCGGCGCGGGTCGCGCGCCTCGTCGCGCTGCGCCGAACTCGGGCGGCGGAGCGCAAGGTCGGCATCGTCCTGTTCAACTTCCCCCCCAATGCCGGCACCACCGGCACCGCCGCCTATCTCGGCGTCTTCGCCTCGCTCTGGAACACGCTCAAGGCGATGCGCGACGAGGGCTACGCGGTCGAGCTGCCCGAGAGCGCGGATGCGCTGCGCACGATGATCCTCGACGGCAACCGCGAGCGGTTCGGCACCACAGCCAATGTCGCCGCGCGCATCGCCGCCGACGACCACGTGCGGCGCACGCCCTGGCTCGCCGAGATCGAGAAGCAGTGGGGCGCAGCCCCAGGCCGGCACAACAGCGACGGGCGCGACCTCTTCATCCTCGGCGTGCGGCTCGGCAACGTCTTTGTCGGCGTCCAGCCCGGCTTCGGCTACGAGGGCGACCCGATGCGGCTTCTGTTCGAGCACGGCTTCGCCCCCACCCACGCCTTCGCCGCGTTCTACCGCTGGCTGCGCGAGGATTTCGGCGCCGACGCGCTGCTGCATTTCGGCACCCATGGCGCGCTCGAGTTCATGCCCGGCAAGCAGGTCGGCGTCTCTGCCGCGTGCTGGCCCGATCGGCTGATTGGCGATCTGCCGAATGTCTATCTCTACGCCTCGAACAACCCCTCCGAGGGCATGATCGCCAAGCGCCGCGCTGGGGCGACGCTGGTCAGCTACCTCACCCCGCCCGTCGCCCATGCCGGGCTCTACCGGGGCCTGCTTGACCTCAAGGCGTCGCTCGACCGCTGGCGCGCGCTGCCGCCCGAGACCGATGCGGGGCAGCGCGACGCGCTCGCCGGCATGATCCAGGCCCAGGCGGCTTCGGTCGATCTCGCCGCGACGGAGCCGGTATGGGGTGCCGACGCGGCAGAGCGGATCGCCGCGCTCGGCAGGGCGCTCATCGAGCTCGAATACACGCTCATCCCCCATGGGCTGCATGTCGTCGGCGAGCCGCCGGGTGCTCAGCAGCGCGCCGAGATGCTCGACGCCGCTCAGATCACCGACCCTGCCGAGCGTGCGCGCCTCGATGGCCTGCTCGGCACTGACCACGAGATCCCGGGCCTATTGCGCGCACTCTCCGGCCGCTACATCCGCCCTGCCCCGGGCGGCGACCTCCTGCGCAGCATGGACGTTCTGCCGACGGGGCGGAACATCCACGGCTTCGATCCGTTCAAGCTGCCCTCGGCCTTCGCGGTCGAGGACGGGGCGCGCCAGGCGAAGCGGCTGCTCGAGCGGCATGCGGCGGAGGGCAACGCTCTGCCCGAGACGGTGGCGATGGTTCTCTGGGGCACCGACAACCTCAAGACCGAGGGCGGGCCGATCGCCCAGGCGCTCGCGCTGATGGGCGCCCGCCCGCGCCATGACAGCTATGGGCGCGTAGCCGGTGCCGCTCTCATCCCGCTCGCAGAGCTCGGCAGACCGCGGATCGATGTGGTGATCACCACCTCGGGGATCTTCCGCGATCTCCTGCCGCTGCAAATGAAGCTGCTCGCCGAGGCAGCGCTGCTCGCCGCGCGCGCCGAAGAACCGGAGGACATGAACTTCATCCGCCGCCATGCGCTTTCGCATATCGCACGCCACGGCGGCACGATCGAGGAGGCGGCGCTGCGCGTGTTCGGCAACGCCGACGGCGCCTACGGCGCGAACGTCAACTTCCTCGTCGGCGAGGGAGCGTGGAACGACGAGGACGAGCTCGCCGAGGCCTTCATCAGGCGCAAGGGCTACGCGTTCGGGACCGACGGCAAGCCGGCGCGGAACGACACCGTGCTCGGCGACATCCTCGCCACCGTCGATGTCACCTACCAGAACCTCGACAGCATCGAGGTCGGCGTCACCACCGTCGATCACTACTTCGACACGCTCGGCGGCATCAGCCGTGCGGTGCGGCGCGCCCGCGGCGGCGCGGCGGCGGCGGTCTACATCGGCGACCAGACGCATGGCGAGGGCACGGTGCGCACGATCGCCGAGCAGGTCGCGCTCGAGACGCGGACGCGCGTTCTGAACCCGAAATGGTACGAGGGCCTGCTCAAGCACGGCTTCGAGGGCGTGCGCGAGATCGAGGCGCATGTCACGAACACGATGGGCTGGTCGGCCACGACCGGCGAGGTCGCGCCCTGGGTCTACCAGCACCTCGCGCAGACCTACATGCTCGACCAAACGATGCGCGAACGCCTCGCCGCGCTGAACCCGACCGCGTCCGCGAAGATCGCCAACCGGCTGATCGAAGCGCACGAGCGGCGCTACTGGACGCCCGACCCGGCGATGCTCGACGCCCTCCGCCGCGCCGGGGAGGACCTCGAGGACCGCATGGAAGGCATCAGCCAGGGAGTGCCTGCATGACCGTCGTGACCCCGCCACGTCCAGCAATGCCTGCCCTCACCCGCCCCGCCCGCGGCCGCGGCGACGGCGACGGCAGCGTCCAGGTCCATCCCGACACGGCCTACCGGATCGAGGGGGCGAAGGTCTTCGCGGTCTACGGCAAGGGCGGCATCGGCAAGAGCACGACCTCGTCGAACCTCTCGGTCGCCTTCTCCAAGCTCGGCCGCCGCGTTCTGCAGATCGGCTGCGATCCAAAGCACGACAGCACCTTCACCCTGACCAAGCGGCTGATCCCCACCGTGATCGACGTGCTCGAACAGGTCGAGTTCCACGCCGAGGAGCTCCGGCCCGAGGACTTCGTCGTCGAGGGCTACAACGGCGTGCTCTGCGTCGAGGCGGGCGGGCCGCCCGCAGGCACGGGCTGCGGCGGCTACGTTGTGGGGCAGACGGTGAAGCTGCTGAAGGAGCATCACCTGCTCGAGGACACGGACGTTGTGATCTTCGACGTGCTCGGCGACGTCGTCTGCGGCGGCTTCGCCGCGCCGCTCCTGCACGCCGACCGCGGCCTGATCGTCGCCGCCAACGACTTCGACAGCATCTTCGCCATGAACCGGATCGTCGCGGCGATCGCGGCGAAGGCGCGCAACTATACGGTCCGCCTCGGCGGGGTGATCGCCAACCGCTCCGAGGCGACCGACCAGATCGAGAAGTACAACGCGGCCACGGGCCTCAGGACGCTCGCGCATTTCCCGGCGCTCGACGTCATCCGGCGCTCCCGGCTCAGGAAGACGACGCTGTTCGAGATGGAGCCCTCGCCCGAGCTCGCCCGCGTTCAGGAGGAGTATCTCCGGCTCGCCGAGACGCTCTGGGCCGGTGTCGAGCCGATCGAGGCGGGCCCTCTTAAGGACCGCGAGATCTTCGACCTCCTCGGCTTCGACTGACGGGAGGCCAGGGCCGATGCACACCGCAAGCTACCGGACGCGCCGCGGCGAACTCCTCACCTATTTCGACCGGACCGCCGTCGAGGCCTGGAAGCGGCTGACCTCGGATGCTCCGGTCAGCGGCATACGCGCGACCGTCCGCGCTGGGCGTGAGGCGATGCGGGCGACGCTGCTCGGCTGGCTCACGCAGGATCTCTCCGGCCGTCGGATCCTCGATGCCGGCTGCGGCACCGGCGCCTTCGCCGTCGCCGCCGCAGCGCGCGGCGCCGATGTCGTCGCCGTCGACCTCTCGCCGACGCTGATCGGCCTTGCCCGCGAGCGGGCGGAGGCCAATCGCTGCCCCGGCCGCGTCACGTTCCACGCCGGCGACATGCTCGACCCAGGCTTGGGCAGCTTCGACCATGTCGTTGCGATGGACAGCCTCATCCACTACCGCGCGGCGGATGTCGCGCGCGCTCTCGGCGGGCTCGCGTCGCGGACGCGCCGGAGCATCCTGTTCACCTATGCGCCGCGCACGCCGGCGCTCAGCGTGATGCACGCGATCGGTCGGCTGTTTCCGCGAAGCGATCGCGCGCCGGCGATCGAGCCCGTGACCGGTGCTGCGCTCGCGCGGCTCATCGCCGTCGAGCCGGGCCTTGCCGGCTGGCGCGAGGGGAGGACGCAGAGGATCGCCCGCGGCTTCTACACCTCGCAAGCGCAGGAGCTGGTTCGACACGAGGCGGGGCCATGAGCGCGATCAGCGCACGCCTGGTCGGCCAGCTGCGCGGGCTCGCACCGCGCTTCCTTCCCTTCGCCGATGCCGCGACCGATGACCTTCCGCTCGGGCGGCTGCTGCGGCTGTCGCTGCTCCAGGTGTCGGTCGGGATGGCGACGGTGCTGCTGATCGGCACGCTCAACCGGGTGATGATCGTCGAGCTTGGCGTCGCCGCCACGGTGGTCGCGGCGATGGTGGCGCTGCCGATCCTGTTCGCGCCTTTCCGCGCCCTGATCGGCTTCCGTTCCGACACGCACCGGTCGCATCTCGGCTGGCGGCGGGTGCCGTATATCTGGTTTGGCAGCCTCGCCCAGTTCGGCGGTCTCGCCATCATGCCGTTCGCTCTGCTTCTGCTCGCGGGCGACACGCTCTGGGCGCCCGTCTACGGCCAGGTCGCCGCGGCGCTTGCGTTCCTGCTCGTCGGTGCGGGGCTGCACACGGTCCAGACGGTCGGGCTCGCGCTTGCGACCGATCTCGCGGCGGAGGAGAGCCAGCCGCGCGTCGTCGCGCTGATGTCGGTGATGCTGCTCGGCGGCATGCTCGTCTCGGCGCTCGTGTTCGCGGTGCTGCTCGCCGAGTTCAGCGCGCTCAGGCTCGTCCAGGTGATCCAGGGCGCGGCCGTCGTCACGATGGTGCTCAACGGCATCGCGCTTTGGAAGCAGGAGCCGCGCGGTGCGGCGCGGCCGCCGGGGTGCGGCGAGCGCGAGCGCTTCGGCGAGGCCTGGGCGAGGCTACGCGGCGGCGGGCGGTGGAGCCGGAGGCTTGTCGCGATCGGCCTCGGCTCGGCTGCCTTCGGCATGCAGGACGTGCTGCTCGAGCCCTATGGTGGGCAGGTGCTCGGCATGCCGGTTGCGGCGACGACGCTGCTTTCGGCGCTGTTCGCGCTTGGCGGAATTGGTGGCTTCGCCGCTGCCGCACGGCTGCTCAGCCGCGGCGTCGACGAGCATCGGGCCGCGGCGCATGGCGCTCTGCTCGGCGTCTTCGGTTTCGCCTTCGTGATGCTCGCCGCCCCGCTCGGATCGGTGCTGCTTTTCGCCGCCGCGACCGCGCTGATCGGCGTCGGCAGCGGGCTGTTCGTCGCCGGCTCGCTCACCGCCTGCATCCGCTTCGCGGGCTCCGGCCAGGCTGGGCTCGCGCTCGGCGCCTGGGGCGCGGTGCAAGCGACGGCCGCGGGCGGAGCGATCGCGCTCGGCGGCATCGTGCGCGACCTCGTCGGCGCCTCGGCGTCGTCGGGAGCGCTCGGCGTCGCGCTCGAAGGTGCGGCGACCGGCTACGGCGCGGTCTATCTGCTTGAGATCATCCTGCTCTTCATGACGCTGGCCGTGATCGGCCCGCTGGTACGCCCCGCGGGCGCGCCCCTGCCCGCCCAACCGGCCGATCGGCGCCCTCTTGACGCCGATGCGCCAACCCCAAGTCTGGCGAGGTGACCCATGCCGACCCCTGGCACGATTACCGACCACTTCGACATCGCGTTCATCAGCCTCTACGTGTTCTGGCTGTTCTTCGCGGTGCTCGTGTTCTGGCTGCATCGCGAGAGCAAGCGCGAGGGCTATCCGCTGGTCACCGACCGGCCGGAGCGGGTGAAGGTCGTCGGCTTTCCCGGCATGCCGCCGCCGAAGACCTTCATCACCCATGACGGGCACAGCATCACCGTGCCGCGCGTCGGCGAAGTCGAGCCGCCGGTGACCGGCGCCGTTCCCGCCTCGCCCGCGTTCGGCGCGCCGCTCATCCCGACCGGCAATCCGATGATCGATGCGGTCGGCCCCGCCGCCTATTGCCGTCGCGCCGAGGTGCCCGACCTCACCTATGACGACGGCGTGCCGAAGATTGTGCCGCTGCGCACCGCTCCAGGCTGGGCGCTCGCGGCCGAGGACCCCGACCCGCGCGGCATGACCGTCGTCGGCGCCGACGGCAAGCCGGCGGGAACATGCATCGATGTCTGGATCGACATCTCCGAGGTGATCGCGCGCTACATCGAGGTCGATATCGGCACACGCACCGTGCTCGTGCCGATGACGCTCGTGCGCGTCAACGGCGACGCGCGGCGGATCACCGTCAAGTCGGTGCTGGCGAAACATTTCGCCGACGCGCCGAAGCTCGCGAACCCGAACCAGATCACCCTGCGCGAGGAGGACAGGATCGGCGCCTATTTCGCCTCCGGCCACCTCTACGCCCTGCCCGAGCGGCAGGAACCGATCGTATGACCGGCAGGTCGAAGGGAGATCGCCATGCGGGAGCATGACTACGAGCCTGTCCCGGGCCTGCCGGAGAGGCTTCCTCCCGGCGAGACGATCCTGTGGCAGGGCGCGCCCGCCTTCGCAGCGCTCGCGCGGCGGGCCCTGCATGTCCGCAGCATCGCGATCTATTTCGCTGCGCTCGCGCTGTGGCGCGGCACGTCGCTCGCGCTCGATGGCGCATCCGCGCATGAGGTCGCGGCAGGGGCTTCGCTGCTCGTTCTGGTCGGTGCGGGCGCGATCCTGCCGCTCGCCCTCTATGCCTGGGCCGCGGCGCGCACAACGCTCTACACGATCACCAACCGGCGGGTGGTGATCCGTGCCGGCGTGGCGCTGCCGACCAGCTTCAACCTTCCCTTCGCGGCGATCGAAGCGGCGGGCGTGAGGCTGCACGGCGACGGCGTTGGCGACATCGCGCTGCGCCTGATGCCCGGGCAGAAGGTCGCCTACATCTTCCTGTGGCCGCATGCGAGGCCGTGGCGCTTCGCGCGCCCTGAGCCGATGCTCCGCTGCATCCCCGAGGCCGAGACGGTGGCGCAGACGCTCGGCCGCGCCCTTGCCGCAGCGGCAGCGATGCCGGTGCAGCCCGTCGGCGATGGCGAACGCGAGCGTCCGGGCCTGCACGCCCCTGCCCCGGCAACGGCCTGAGTGGAAGGAACTTGCGATGCGCAACGACCACCGAGGCGACGCGACACGACCGCCCTTCCCGCGCGGGCCGCTGTTCGCCGCCGCTGCGGCGATCGCGATCACGCTCGGCGGCATCCTCCTCACCCAGGCCTCTGGGGTCGCACCGACACGCCCTTCCGGCGTGGCTCAGGTGAGCCGCGATCTCCGCTTCGAGGACACCCCGCACGGCGCGATCCGGATCACCGACGCAGCGACTGGGCAGCTCGTGCGGGAACTCGAGCCGGGCCAGGGAGGGTTCGTGCGCGCCACGCTGCGCGGGCTTGCCCGCGAACGCCGCCGCGCCTCGGCACCGGGGCCCGAGGCGCCGTTCCGGCTGACGGCATGGAGCAGCGGCCAGCTGACGCTTGAGGATCCGGCGACGGGACGGTTCGTCGACCTCGGCGCCTTCGGCCAGACCCAGGTCGAGACCTTCACCGCGATCCTGCTTGCCAACGGCACAGCCTCCCATGGCAAGCTCGCGCAGGGAACGGCCCAGCAGGGAGGAACGCCGCGATGATCGATCGGCTGCTCGGACGACGCTTCGAAGAGATCACGATCGATCTCGATCTGGAACAGACACCGGAAAGCCTGCACGCCTACGCCATCCCGGTCGAGGTCGAGATCGGGCCGGGCGACGAGCTCGTCATGCACGGCGCGCCCGCGGGCGTCGCCTTCGGCGAGCGGCGCAGCATGCAGGTCCGCGCGACGCTGCGCCGCGCAGGCTGGTACGACCGCGCGCGCGTGCACGTCGAGGGCTTCTTCACCTTCGCAGAACTCTTCAATGTCGGCTTCGAGGACATCGAGCTTCCGCAGGAGGCAGCATGAACGCCGTGACGCCGCTCAAGGCAACGAACGAAAGCACGCGGCTTGCGCTGCAGGACACCGTGCTCACGCCGCGCTTCTACACGACCGATTTCGAGGCGATGGACCGCCTCGACATCAGCCCCGTCAGGGCTGACTGGGATGCGCTGATGGAGGAGTTCCGCGCCGATCTCAACAAGGGTCACTTCGTCCGCACCCCGGCCTTCGACGAGTTCCGCCTCGAAGACCTTCCGCCGGCGCTGCGCAAGGAGTTCATGGAGTTCCTCGTCAGCTCCGTCACGGCCGAGTTCTCAGGCTGCGTGCTCTACGCCGAGATCAAGAAGCGGATCAGGAACCCTGACGTGCAGGAGCTCTTCGCGGTGATGGCGCGCGATGAGTCACGCCACGCCGGGTTCATCAACGAGACGCTCAAGGGCCTCGGCATCGGCGTGGATCTCGGCTACCTGACGAAAGCCAAGCG
>Ga0272446_1001697_pt1 | contig 31485 bp, 29 predicted proteins | sample YNPCB0061_FD_194587 | JGI IMG/M metagenome (GOLD analysis project Ga0272446, IMG submission 194587) | Hot spring microbial mat communities from Yellowstone National Park, WY, United States - YNP-CB-006-1 | ecosystem: Environmental > Aquatic > Thermal springs > Hot (42-90C) > Sediment | place...
TGGGAAGAAATTAAGGCCTGGGCAAAAAGTTTCATTGCCAAAGTGGAGGCTAAGGCAGAGTACCAAGCTCGCATCCAACGGGGTGGCTTTGAGTAGGGATTTGGTCAAGGTTCATTTGGAAATAAACAAACCCGACCTTCAGGTCGGGTTTGTTTTTAGAACATCACTCAGCTTAGTTTCTATTCAAGGCGTTGAGGTCTTCAAAAGCAAGCTTCAACCGAGCCACCATGCTTTCTTGCCCCTTTCGCAGCCAAACGCGCGGATCGTAATACTTCTTGTTGGGCGCATCGGGTCCGGTAGGATTCCCAAGCTGACCTTGTAAGTAGGCCTCGTTTTCTTTGTAGTACTTCAAAACACCCTCCCAGGTCGCCCACTGGGTGTCGGTGTCGATGTTCATTTTCACCACGCCGTAGCTGATGGCTTCACGAATTTCTTCGCGGGAAGAACCCGATCCCCCATGAAACACAAAGGTAACGGGTTCAGACTCCTTAAGGTTGTGCTTTTGGATGATGTATTCCTGGCTCTTTTTGAGGATGCTGGGTTTCAACTTCACATTGCCCGGTTTGTAAACACCGTGAACATTTCCAAAGGCAGCCGCAACGGTGAAGTTTGGGCTTACCTTCAAAAGTTCTGAGTAGGCGTAGTCTACTTCTTCGGGCTTGGAGTAAAGGTCCTCCTCGCGCTTACCAGTGTTGTCAACTCCATCTTCCTCACCGCCGGTAATACCCAACTCAATTTCAAGGAACATCTCGAGCTTTGCCATGCGTTCAAGATATTTTTTACTGATTTCGATGTTCTCGTGGATGGGTTCTTCGGAGAGATCGAGCATGTGGCTTGAAAACAAGGGACGGCCGTTTTCCTTATAGAATTTCTCACCATGATCTAAAAGCCCATCGATCCACGGTAAGAGTTTTTTGGCACAGTGATCGGTGTGTAACACCACCGCAACCCCATATTTTTCGGCAAGAAGGTGCACGTGCTTGGCAGCACTAACTGCCCCCAAGACAGCCGAATCTTGTCCTTCAAGTTTCAAGCCCTTACCTGCGTAAAAGGCAGCCCCACCATTGGAGAATTGGATAATCACTGGACTATTGACTGTTTTGGCGGCCTCCATCACGGCATTGATGCTTTCGGTGTTGATGCAGTTGACGGCGGGAAGCGCCCAGTCTTGCTCCTTACAAATTTTGAAAAGGGTGGCTAAATCTTTGCCATAGACCACACCCGGTTTAATAAATTCAAAAACCCCCATAGTGTTCTCCTTTTGATAAAATGATGCATTTTTTCTTCGCTTACTGTAACCTCCCCTTGATGCTTGGTCAACCACCTAAGTTCATATTTTTCAACCTAGCTTGAACAGTCTGGAATTTTTCCTTTTATGGTATTTTCCTGGGCTACCCTCCTTCATGCTTTTATGATTCGAACCAATTCAATTCTAGATCCAGATTTTACCTTGTATCTTGAGCTTACCTCAGAATGAACCCCAACTTGAGTGAGCTTGACGGGTTCGCCTAAACTGGGGTAAAAGAACCTGTGTCAACCCTCAACAAAAAATTTTTGCTGTCCACGCTTTTGGTATCGACAGCAACCTTTCTTTCGCGCCTTTTGGGCCTTCTGCGAAGCACACTCCTGAGCGCCTTTTACGGGGCTACCTCGGGTGAGGGTTTAGCCGATGCCTACACCGCGGCTTTTAAAATTCCTGACATCGTTTTTACCTTAGTCATTTCAGGGATGACCTCTGTGGTGTTGATACCCTATTTTTTGAAACACAAATCCAACCAAGACGAACTCAATCGAGTGGTCTCGGGCTTTATCAACCTGTTTTTTCTCAGTTTGACCGTAATTTTAACAATAGTTTACTTTTTAGTCCCATGGTTGATGGACCATGTTCTTTTAACCGGATGGACCAACCTAGAACTTCGCCAGGTAGCCATCGATTTAACCCGAATCCTTCTTCTTCAAGTTTTGTTAATGAGTGTCTCCAGTGTGTTTGGAAGCTTGCTCAACGCGTTGGAAACCTACAAGGCTTATTCTTTAGCCATGCTCTTTTACAATGTGGGCATCATCGTTGGTTTGGTCATTTTTAGCCCCTGGTGGGGAATTCATGGTGTAACCTGGGGGGTAGTGCTCGGTGCAGCGGGGCACGCCCTCATCCAAATGGTCGGTTCAATTAAGGCGCGGTGGCGATGGTACCCTACCCTTCCCCGCTGGGACAGAGACCTTGGGGAACTTTTGGTGAACGCGCTTCCCCGTATTGGCGCCTTGACTAGCGAACAGCTTACCCGAGTCATCTTGGTCAGCTTTGGGAGTTTTTTAACACTCGGAAGTCTATTGATCTACGATAACGCAGAAAATCTTGCCTTGGTTTCGCATGGCTTGGTGGCGGCCAGTTTAGCGACCACTGCCTTTCCCGTTTTCCTACAAAACTGGGAAAAAAAAGCTTGGGCAGACTTGGGAAATTCCCTACGCGACAAAATGCGCCTACTTATTCTTTTAGCCATCCCTGCCACTTTTTTACCGGGCGTTCTACGCTTTGAAATCCCCGACCTGCTCATGGGTTATCTTCGTTTTAACCGAACCGACGTGACCCTCACCTCGACCACCCTGCTACTTTTGGCTCCAGGTGCCCTTTTTTTCAACATCTCGGTCCTCTTTGTGCGGTTCTATTACGCCATCCGCCAAAGTTGGATTCCCCTGATCGCGGCAGCCCTGGGAGTGGGAATTACCATCGTGGTCACCCATTTGAGCCTTCCCTACCTTCAAATCGCCTCCCTTGGCTTGGGTCGAAGCTTGGGATGGATGGTTCAAGCATCCTCCCTTTATCTTTTTTTATTGGGGAACAAGCATTTTCACGCCGCGGTGACGGGATTACTTCGGGATTTAGGACTTTTGATCATGATAGGCATCTTGAGTGCTTTCGTCGCGGAAATTGTCAAAATCTGGGTGCCTTCCCCGGTCACTGACAAACTCGACAGTTTATGGCGCTTGGGACTTTCGAGCCTGAGCTTCATTCTCAGTTTTCTTGGTCTTGGACTCTTCTTCAAAATTCCCGAGATCAAACGTCTTCTTGATTACCTGAGAGGCTCTAAACGAAATACCCCATCGCGCCCGTTGTCGGTTAGTAAGTAAACAAGGCCATCGCTTCCTAGCCTTACATCACGGATGCGCCCCACCACGCCCTCGAGGATGGTCACGACATTTTTTACCGTGCCATCGTCATTGAGCCAAATACCGACCAGCCGCTGACCCGCCAAGTTGCCTGACATCAAAAGCCCCTCCCAACGGGGAAAGGCTGACCCATGGTAAAAAGCCAACCCACTCGGCGCCAACGACGGGGTCCATTGGTAAAGAGGGTCCTTGAAGCCTGGACGACTAGTGACCGTGGTGATGATGGCACCACTGTACTCCCGTCCGTGGGTAACTAGGGGCCAACCGTAGTTGGCGCCTCGAGCAATTAGGTTCAACTCATCCCCGCCACGCGGGCCGTGCTCAGTGGCGTAGACTCGACCCGTTTGGAGTTGAACAACCATGCCTTGAATGTTTCGATTTCCCATCGTGTAGATGGCAGGATGCCTGAAACCTGGATTATCCGGTGCTGGCTGTCCGTCCTCGGTGAACCTTAACACCGAACCTGCCGGGTCACTAGGGTCTTGCGCCCGATTGCGATCCCCCCGATCGCCAATGCTCATCAAGAGGGTTCCATCGGGTAACCAAACCAATCGAGAGCCAAAATGCTGACCTGCTCCTGTTTTGGGTTCCATGCTGAAAAGGATTTGCAGGCCCTCTAAGCGGTTAGCCTGTAGCCGGGCACGTGCCAAGGCAGTCCCCACCCCACCCTCACCCGGGTGGCTAAAGGTAAAATAAACCAAATTATTTGTTGCAAAGTTAGGATGAAGAGTAATATCAAGCAAACCACCTTGACCCAGGGCGCGGATAGGCGGTAAGCCCGAAATCTGGGACACTCCTTTTGGTGAAATTCTCCATAAACGTCCCGCCCGTTCGGTGACCAATAGCTCGCCACCGGGTAAAAAAGCCACCGACCAAGGGTTCGATAAACCTTCAACGATTTGAACAACTCGAAACCCCTCTCCTTCGGCACTCAACCGATTGGCAATGACCACGTTTTCGCGCCAAACCGGTTGGGCTTGAGCAACGATGGCCATCAAAAAAAGAAATATTTTCATCATTCAAAAGTAATTCTTAAACTTCACTGATGGCAAGTTGAGCCAAACCTAAAGGTTAACAATTTTGTGTAATTCTTCAACAGTCTTTTTCACCGAATCATCGAAATCCCGTGTTATTTTATTGATATTGCCAAAATTTTTAGCCATCTCATAGAATAATAAACTCATCTTCTGGGTGTTTGATCTTGTCTGAGTACTCACCTGGGTAATGTTAGAGAGCGTTTGATCAACTTTTTGGTTAAGACTTGTGATTTCCTTGCTGATGGTCTCAACCTCCTTGGTAGTCGTAACGATTTGTCTGAGGCTTTTATCGACATGAAAAATGTCCATGGTGAGTTGTTGAACAGCCTTGCGTTCTTCCTCCATGCGTTCACTGACCATCTCCACGTTGGCGTAAATACTCTCAAAAACCTCAGCCGTGCTGATGGCTGCATCACGACTATTTTTAATATCTTGAATGACTGCTTGAAGGCTCTGCTCAATGGACTTAGAATTGGCCGCTGTCGATTCAGCGAGCTTTCGGATCTCCGTTGCCACCACCGCAAAGCCCTTGCCACTCACGCCCGCGTGAGCAGCTTCAATCGCAGCATTCATCGCAAGCATGTTAGTACGTTCCGCAATGTCGTTAATTACTGCAAGAAGATCTAAAATAATTTGTGCACTGTTCGATGTTTTGTTAATAACAGAAAGGGCAGCCGAAATATTTTCATCACCCGACTTTGCACTTTGATGAAGCTTCTGAACGGTAGAAAGCATGGATTTGTTTTGCTTTGAGACATCGTTAATTGAATTACTGATTAAGTGGATCGCGGAGGAGGCTTCCTGAATGGAATTGTTTTGACGGAAAATCTGGTTTTGAAGACGCTGAACATAACTAACTACCTCGGTGCTAATTCTGCGGGCAACGTTGAAGACATTATCGAGTTCCGAAGCTGAATTGGTGAGTTCGCGAACATAGTTTTCAACTTCATCAACAGTCGTCTTACTTTTTGCAGTGGAAGTTAAAATTACGGACGATTTTTCACTCGTGTTTTGCGATAACTGAGTGATGTTCCCTAGAATTGACACGAGTTTAACCATAATTTTTTCTAGCTGTTGGCCAATCTCTAAAAACTCATCTTTCTCTTTCCGAAAAAACTTAATGTTAAGGTTACCAGACTCAATTTGAGTAAAAGCATGTTTGAGCGTCTTCAAACCGCTTAATATGTCCCTTCTTAACAAGAAAAACATGAAAATCAAAATAGATAGAATTAAAACGCCCAAAGAAATTAGGAAAAATTGGCTAAATTGCTGAGATAAATTGATCGTTTCAAAGGTACGACGAATATTGGTTTCAAGACTTTGCTCTAGGTTGAATATTTTAGAACTCAGGTCAAGGTAGCGATCGGTTAGCCCCTTCACCAAAAGATAGAATTCACTTGCCGGTTTCCCTTGGTTGATTTGCTCCATCACCTGGTCTTCCCAACGATTGTAGTCTGAATAAGTGGCCACCAATTCTTGCTTTGGAAACCGAAAGATTTGATCCTGTAGGCCAATTTGAAACTGTTGAATAACCTCTTTGAGTTTTAACGAAGATTTTTGATAAAATTCGAGACGACTTTGAATTTCATTTGAGCTTCGTTGCGAGCTTATCAAATAAAAAAGGTCCAAAAATGAAACCTGATTTTTAGTCAATGCATCTCGAACCTGCTGTGCCATTTGATAATCATTGACCACGATCTGAATCTTTTGGGTCTTTTGTCCTAAGTCATGAAAAGAATTAAGAGTTAATGCAATTAGCCCTGTCGTTACCAGAACGATAATGACATTACTAAGTAACAATTTCTTTCGAATCGTCATAAAATTCCTTTAATATCCATCTTGAGAACCAATCCCTTGCATCATCTGTACAGCGGAACTCATACCCAGGCGTGAGGCCCCAGCCTCAATCATTTTTAGAGCCGTTTCGACGTCTCGTATTCCTCCACTCGCCTTCACAAGCATGGAACTACCCACTGTTTGAACCATCAGCCGCACAACCTCCACCTCCGCACCGCCCGAATTGAAGCCCGTACTCGTTTTAACAAAGTGAGCCCCAGCCTGTTGCGCAACTTTGCAGGCACTAACGATTTGTTCCCGAGTGAGTAAGCCCGTCTCTAGGATTACTTTCACCAAGGCAGGCTGAGCGTGTTGTACCACCTCGGTTATGTCCTCTTCAACCCGTTTCCACTGACCATCCATTGCCCAACCCAGGTTCATCACCATGTCAATCTCTTGAGCTCCATCGGAAACAGCTTGCTCCGCCTCTCTTGCCTTAATATACGTCGTATTGGCCCCGTGCGGAAACCCAACCACGCTGGCCACCTTGACGGCTGTGCCCTCAAGCTGTTGAGAAGCTAATTCGACCCAACATGGCTGAACACAAACAGCATAAAAACCCCAGTGAGTCGCCTCCCGACAAAGTTGGATGATATTCTCAGCGCGTGCCTCGGGCTTGAGTAGGGTATGATCGATGTATTTTGCCAATTCCTCTATTGTCATTTGTTATCCACTCTCCCTTAAATGATGGTATCCGTGTTGGTCTTGCAACCTCATTCTAAAATAAACTTCATCAAGATCCAGATTTCGAATGATTTTGATGGCCTCATTCAAACTTAATAAAGCAGATTCGGCACAAAGATACAGCAGGGCTCGCTCCGCAAGAACGGGTAAATCGAGAACACCAAGGTGTTCCTCCCCTTCTTTTTTTAATTCATTTGCCAAGAGGCTCTGCCGAGGTAAGTGCGCCAAATTTTTAATCTCTACCAAAAGTTCCTTATCAAGACCCCGGCGATAATTTTCAGCCATGGGTCTCAAAATTAGGTAAGTATACACCTTGGCCGGAAGTTGATGGTGTTCGCTACAACGTGTTTCATAATTTGGCTGGCGGCCATCGAAGTGACGGTCATCGCCCCCGACGATGATCAGCGGATCAAAATACGGTGCAGGAATGACGCGTTCTCCCATGAGGTAGTAACGCCAAGTTTGGTGGGCATCGAGAGAACAATCCGGGTGTTCGCAGTACGCTGTTAACGGAAAAACATCCGTACAAACCTCCAAGAGCAAGCGTGCTGTTTGATTAAAAATCTCATTACGAAAATTCATCATTAAGGTAGGTAGAATGAATGTTAGGCTTTTCTCTCGGTGGAGTTGGCGAATCAGGTAAGCCAAGCGTTCTTCGTAAAAACTGGCTTCATCGATGATCCATGTTCCAAAATCCGGATGGCTTCGAATAACCTCTTCGAGCTGCCAAGTGTCTTCAACGGTGGCAATTTGATTCCCCAAACGCTCGTAACCACTCCGAAAAGCCAAGGCATCTGCTGGGTAGTTCGGAAATCTTTTTTTGTCTAAAAGAGAGCGAATAAAAAAAACGTTCCGACGATCTGCCCCGTTGGTGGTGGTCTTCTGGCTGTAACTCGCTGATTTGTGACGCAATACTTGGGCATCCCGCCAAACCTTGGCACTAAATTCGGTTTTACCGCTTCCCATGGGTCCTATGACCAAGATGATGCGTGGCTCTCGGGTAAAATCAAAATGATTGAAAGGCTGGTGGACGTTCAAATGAGGAAACCCAAGATTCATCAAGGCAACGCTGGATGATTCCATGAAGCTATTATAGCTAGATTGATGGGTTTGACTAGTTTATAATGGATTGCATGGACGAACCCCCAAATTTTTTTAAGCTCCTGCCAAAGGCTGAACTCCATCAGCACTTGGATGGGAGCGTTTCGGCAGAGTTTCTCCTTCAACAAGCTCAACGGGATGGTTTTACCCTTCCCTTTGACTCGGTTGAAGATTGCCTCACCTGGGTTCGAACCAAACGTGAGGGCAGTTTAGAAAATTACCTGGAGCTTTTTCAGACAACTCTAAAAGCCCTTCAAACCGTGGAAGGACTCACCGAAGCCGTTCGGACCTGCGCCCAAAACTGGGTTGCGGATGGGGTTCGTTATGCTGAATTGCGTTTTGCGCCCCACCTCCACCTGGAAAAAGGACTTACGATTGAAGAAGTCGTGGAAGCTGTGATTTTAGCCTTACTATGGGTCAAGGAAAAGCTTCACATCCCAAGCACCCTCATCCTGTGTGCGTTGCGTCATCAACATCGTTGGGGCCACCTCCCCCTTCTTTGGCGAAGATTTCGGAGCTTGGGACTTCCCCTCGCCATTGATTTGGCAGGACCTGAAAAGGGTTATCCCCCAGAGCCATTCGAAGAGCTGTTTAAACTTGCCCAACAAGAGGGAATCCCCATCACCATCCACGCTGGCGAAGTGGTTGGTCCCTCATCCATCGCGAGCGCCCTTCAATGCGGGGCACAGCGGATTGGCCACGGTGTTCGACTCATCGAAGAGCATCAAGACGGACAGATGCTCCTCACCCAACAAATCATCCAACGTAAAATAGCTTTGGAACTTTGCCCGTCTTCAAATTTCCAAACCCGAGCCTGGGACAGGCCAGAAACCTACCCCCTCAAGCACTATTTAGCCAGGGGCGTCCCAGTCACCATCAACACCGATAATACCTTGATTAGCCTGACCAGCCTTTCCCAGGAATGGGAAATAATTTGGGGTAGAGAGCCCTCGGAAAAGGATTTTGAGGGAATCATTAAAACCCTCTTGCATTCCTATGTTTTTGCTTTCAATCCCACCGTTTCTAACCGCGACTGGATTGAACAGCACATCCTACCCGACCTTGTGAACCTTTGTGGACAGCACACAAAGGAATTTGCCCAAACCTATTTGGCAAGTCTTTACACCTGAGTCCGAATCGCATACAAAAAAATGCCTGTGGCAACACTAACGTTTAGCGAATCGATGTGTCCCGTTGTTGGGATACTGAGAACCTCATCACAGGTTTCTTGAACAAGCCGCCCTAGCCCTCGGCCTTCTGACCCCATCACCAGGGCAGTTTTGGGTGCGAACTTGGTTTGGTGAAGGGGGATTCCTCCCATATCAGCGCCATATATCCAAAATCCAATTTTCTTTAAATCTTGTAATGCTCGAACAAGGTTGGGGACAGTACTTCGGGGGACCCAAAGGTGGGCGCCACTCGAAGCAGCCATGGCCCCCGGGCTCAGGCTGACGGATCGACGTTGAGGCGTGATCACCGCGTCCACACTGAATTGATCCGCACTACGCAGGATGGCCCCAAAATTTTGAGGATCCTCAAGGCCATCTAAAATAAGGACTAGGGACTTCCCTTTTGCTTCAAGTTCAACAAGAAGCTCATTCCACGGACGCTCAGTGGTTTGATGGTCATTGATTTGTAAGTAATAACCCCGTTCAGCCTCGTCGGGGTGGGTTGGGGTTTTTGAAAACTTGACGGGCACCCCATAACTTTCAGCCAGCTGGATGAGTTCGTTACACATGGGAGTTTTCTTAAAAACCACCAAAACCGCGCCCTTTGGCCTTTGCTTGACCTGTTCTTCAATCGTATGTTTGTTGGTAATTTTTATCATTTAATTTTCAGGCTTCGGCGGGGGCGTGATCAGGCTTGACTTTTCCAAAACCTGATTGATCAGGCCCGCCGTCTGGTGCAAAAAATCTCTTTTTCGAAGCCGAATGGGATGGTGAAGTTTTCCTTGAAGGGCTTTACGCAACGATTGGTTGATGTTGTACAGAGGTCCAGCAATTCGATGGGTGTAAATGATACCGCCAATGATCAAAACCAACAGGATCAATAAATTATTGATCAAAATTGCCGGGGTCACTATTTCCCAACGCCACATGATACTGATTTTTTGGGTATAGATTCGTTCCTTTTCACCGGTAACCTCGTCGATGAAAAATTCGTCGGTTGGCACCCGTGTTGACAACGTGAAAATTTCTTCTGTTTTACCATCGCCTAGATTGTTGGCAGCCCAACTGGCGGCAATAAAACCCGTGGTCACCAAAATAAAAACAATCAAAACCCCAATTACAAAGTTCAAAATAAAGCGTGTTTGGATGTCATGATTGATGAGGTATTTAAGGCGTGTTACTTTTGGCACAAAATCCCCCTTTCACCTTATTATAATGGGAGAAAGGGGATTTGTCATTCCTTTCTTTTAATCAAAAAAGTTATCAGACTCACCACCCTCATCTTCGCCAAATCCGGGAATGGGTAGCTCCCCATCGTTGCGCAAGGCATAAAGTTTGGCCACAAAGCGGATTCGCCCCATCTTTTGCCGCAAGCCCGGCCCATCATTGTCTAATTGAGCGAAAAAACTACGCAATGTTTGCTCCGAACCAAGGGAAGAGTTCAAGGCAGCGTTATCTAAATAGTCGCGAATTTCAACAAGACGATAGTAAATTCGTTCAAACAAAAACAAATTTCGTCGAAGATTCATCAGCGGACCGATGATGGCTCGTTTTTCCCGTAATGACTCTTGTCGGGCGCCCGTTTGCCCCTGTCGATGTTCGTTGATCCACTTATCGATGATGGCATTTTGAGACTCCAACCGACTGTAACCCTGGTTGAACTCACGCAACAGTCTTTGGTATTGCTGGACAAACTGTCGTGCCGCACGGGGGGCGTTGGGACGAAAGGCCTCAATTTTTTGAGCGTTCCATTCCCTGCGAAATTGCTCCAAGGAACTGACTGCCACGGGAATGACTCGAAGCGTTCCCTCTCCCGATTCAACCGCTGAACCTGGCTCGCTGTAGACTACGTCTCCTTGTTCATTTTCACACGCAACCCGGCCTTCAGAAGTAGTGACCAAGATGCTGCCCTCAGGAGCCGTTGACACATCAAAGGTTGTACCTCGAACTCCCATATTGGCAGTTTGAGTTCGAACATTGAGACTGGAACCTCCGGCAAGACGGTTCACGCTCACTCCCACACTCCCCGCGATCAATTCAATGTTTCCCCTTTGGTTGGTGCGAAGGCGACTCAGTTCCAGTTGAATGGTGGTATTCTCCCGAATTGTGAGCCGACCGTTAAAACCTGATCGAGGGTCCATCGCGATTTCCAAGATTGAATTGCGCGATGTTTTAATGAAATCTAGATTTTCAATGGTTGTTCCTAAATCGAGTTCTCTTGCCCCCAGATCCCGACCATTCCGTTGTACACTAACATTCCCGCGAAGAACCGCAATGGTTCCAACTTGCTGAGCGCCTAATTGGAAACTCAAAATAATCAAGCAAAATATCACAGTTTTTTTCATTTTTTCCCCCAAAATCAAATTTTTTATTCCACCCAATAAGGAGTGTATCACAATTTGCATTGCTTACCAGGCTCGATTATGTTACTATTTTAATGTTAACCTAAGGAGGAATTGTCATGATTAAGCGATCGTTCGTGTTTCTCATTCTTGTCCTGTTTGTTTCAGGATGTCCGTCGGCACCTCCAGCCCCCGAGCCCACACCCGTTGAACAACCCCAAAATGATGGCACAGCTGTGGTCACTCCAAAAAAATTAACTCCTGAAGAAATAGAAGAAGTCCAACAAGAAATCAAAGCGGCTCAAGATTTGGATGCAGCACGCTTTGCTCCCCAAGCCCTGGGTGAGGCTCAAGATGGTCTTGCCAAGGCTCGACGTTTGGATGATGAAGGAAAATACGAAGAGGCCCGTGCAGCCCTAGCAGCCGCCAAACAAGCGGCCCTCCGTGCCCAAAACGAAGCAAAGCAGGGCTCCTTGGCTAATGAACGTCGACGTTTAGACGACGCCCATAACCTTCTTTTGGGAATTAACGCTGATAAATACACCCCAGAGGAATATCGGAACTTAAAGGCCCAATACGATGAGGCCATTTCAGTCATTGAGAGTGGTGATCTTGCTGCTGCCAAATTGAAAACTCAAGCCGTTGTTCAATCAATGATCGATCACCGTGACAATCTTGAGCGACGCATTCAAACAGTTAACAGTTTACGACTAGACGCACGTCGCAATCTTGACGAAGCCGAACGAAATGAGGCTGCCATTTGGTCTCCCCAAGAGATGGAACAAGCAAACAGCGCTTTTTTGAGGGGACTAAGTGCTCAACGGCAGTACAATCTAACCCAAGCGGAAGACAGTTTCACCCAAGCGCGCTACCTGGCCCAAATGGCGCAGCAGAGGGTTCGTGGTGGCACAGCCCGAGAACGAACCCAAGCCCTCATGGAAGCTACGCGCCAAGCTATTGAGCGCGCCAGTCGCCTCACCGTCGTTGACGAAAACAACAACATCATCCGTGGTCAGGGCTGGGATTCCGAAGAGGCTCTGCGCCAGCGTCAGCAAAACCAACCACCCAAAACAGAAGAACCCCAAAGCATGATTCTTGACCCAAAGACCATTGCGGTCTTGGAAGAGGTAGGTCGTGTTACCTATCTTACCCTAGCTCAGGAAGCGTGGCTCAAGGGGGTGGATGAAAAAGAAAGGGGAAACTACGCGGTTGCCGATGATTACTTCCGGGAAGCGCTTCGGTTGGTGCAACTCTATGAGGCCTTAGCCGTCGATAAAATTTACACCGTTCGCCTCATTCCGGAACGACGTGATTGTCTTTGGCGAATTGCTGAATACCCCGATATTTACGGAGATGCCCTCCTTTGGCCTAAAATTTGGTACCGCAACCGCCGTTTAGTTCAAAATCCGGACCTCATCTTTCCTGGGTGGCAGCTCATCATTCCTCCACAATAAACGTTAAATTTGCCATGAAAGTACTAGGTATTGCAATTGTGGGTTGTGGCACCGTCGGAAGCGGTGCCGCTGCCCTAATTCACTCCCGGAAGCAGGCCATACGGCAGCGCTTTGGTGTTGATCTGGAACTAAGGCACCTTGTTGATTTGAACCACCAACGGGTTCGCGAACTTGGACTTCCCGAGACCTTGTTTCGTCAGGATTACAAAGAAGCCTTGGAAGACCCCAAAACCCAGGTCATTGTGGAACTCGTGGGCGGAACCGGCTTTGCCTATCAGCTGATTCAAGAGGCCATGGAGCACCAAAAGCACATCGTCACCGCCAATAAGAAACTCCTAGCTGAAAAAGGCAGTGAAATTTTTAGCAAGGCACGCACATCGCGTATTAGTATTGGATGGGAAGCTAGTTGTGGGGGAAGCATCCCCATCGTTGAGCTTCTGGGCACCGCTTATGGTCCCAGCCGAATTTCGGTCATCCATGCCATCCTTAATGGAACCACCAACTACATCCTCACTCAGATGCAAACAAGACACATCACCTACGAAGAAGCCCTCAGAGAAGCCCAGGCCGAGGGCTATGCGGAGGCCGACCCTACCTTGGACATCTCAGGAGCGGATACCGCTCATAAAATTACTCTTCTTGCTGGCTTGGCATTTGGAAAAACCATCCCCCTTCGCTCGGTGCCCACTTACGGAATTCAAAACCTCAAGCTCGCAGATGCCCAGGCTGGGGAAGAGCTAGGCTTGACCTTGAAGCTCATCGCTATTGCGGAACAGCGTCAAGAAGGTTTTGCTGTCCGTGTTGGACCTGCTTTTTTGGAACCAGACCATCCGTTAAAAAATGTTCACGGGGTATTCAATGGGGTGATGATTTTGGGATCTGCCTTCGGGATTCAGGCCATTGTTGGCCGCGGTGCCGGATCTTTTCCAACTGCGAATGCGGTTGTATCAGACCTCATCCAGTTGGGACTCAACCTTTCACCCTCCTTCCAGGAAAATTTTGACATCCTGCCTGGTTTGGCGCCTGAAGCTGAGGCCCTCAGCGATGAAATTGTGTTGCGAAAGTGGCTGGTCATCTTGCCCATCCTCCCCGGGGAAAGCCCTCAGCTTTCCATGGCTCAGGCGGGTCTTGAGCTCGATAGTATTAGCAAACTCGACACCCCAGAAACAAAGGTATACCGAATGATAACCCAACCCACCAGCTTGGGAACCTTGCGCACCATTTTAGGACCTAACGCGCGGTGCTACCCCATTCTCCGAACTCCACGTGAAGTGTTAAGCGCTGAATTTTAAGAAAGTTGTGAAATAATTCACAGGTTATCTTGATGAGGCGGCTCGCTTGGGCTACTCTCCTAAATGTGGAAAGGGAAGACTTACCGGCTCCAACCCGGCAGCGTCTTGCTCAGTTGTTGCACCTCTTGAACACTGAGGGGTGGGCTGAGGGTAGGAACTTTTCAAGTAGAGTTCTTGCCCGATGGCTGAACGTTACCGCGGAAACGATGCGGCGAGACCTGTCCTGGTTGGGCGGAGGGCATGCGGGTTCGGTTTGGAAGGCAGAGGAGCTTCGTTCTAAGCTTGAACGCGTTTTGGGGTTTTCCCGAACCATTAGGACAGCCTTGGTAGGGCTTGATGACTGGGCGCTTGACCTTTTTGTGAAAGCAAAGCATCAGCTTTGGGGAATGAAGCTGGTGGCTGGTTTTGAAAGTCGGCTGAACAAACTGGAAAGCCTAGACTTGCCCCTGCCACTCTTTCCCACGGTAGAAATCCCGCAACGTGTGGAACAGTTGGAAATTGAGGCAGCCATCCTAGCGGTTCAAAACCCTCAAGCCCTCCGCCTAGCCGAACGCCTTGCTCAAAGCAAGATCAAGGGAATCTTAAACTTAAGTGGCTATCCCTTGAAATCAAGCCCCCACCTCCGCGTCGTTGACGCGAGTGTACAAAAACTTTGGAACCAACTTTTTTTGGGTTTGGTTTCGGAATAGACAGGAGTCACCCGATGGGACGAGTGTATAATTTTTCTGCTGGTCCGAGCATGTTGCCGGAAGAGGTTTTGAAACGGGCTTCCGAAGAAATGTTGGATTACGCCCAAAGCGGTCAAAGTGTTATGGAGATGAGTCATCGTTCCAAGCAGTTTGCAAGCATCATTGAAGATGCGGAACGTCTGGTTCGCCAAAACATGAACATCCCAAATGATTATGAGGTATTGTTCTTGCAAGGCGGAGCAAGTCTTCAATTCACCATGATCCCAATGAATTTTTTGAATAAGTCCAAAAAGGCCGATATTACGCTCACCGGCGCCTGGGCACAAAAGGCCTTCGAAGAAATCAACCGTTTTGGAACTGCGATAGTTCAAGGTTCCTCCAAGGACAAAAAATTCAGCTATCTGCCACCCATCAATGGCGTAACCCCCGACGCCGATTATTTTCACATCACCTACAATAACACCATCGAGGGAACCCAGTACCACAGCCTCCCTGACACGGGCAAGGTACCTTTAGTTGCTGATATCAGCTCGGGGGTATTGTCAGAACCCTTGGATTTGACCAAGTTTGACCTGGTTTATGCGGGTGCTCAAAAAAACTTGGGTCCGGCTGGCGTCACCTTGGTCATCATCAAAAAGGAGTTCTTAGAAAAGGCACCCGATGCCAAGGACCTTCCCCCTATGTTGAGCTTCAAGCTGATGGCTGAACATAAGAGCCTCTACAACACTCCTCCATGTTACAGTATCTATATTTTCAAACTTATCCAGGAATGGATCATCGAAATGGGTGGGGTCGATGTACTCTACCAAAAGAATCAAAAAAAGGCACAACTCTTGTACGACTACCTTGATTCCAGCCCCTTCTTTTACAATCCAGTTAATAAAGAAGATCGTAGTCTCATGAACGTGCCTTTCATTACGCGAATCGAAGACCCCGAAAAGGCTGAGGAAGTCAATAAAACCTTTGTCAAACAAGCCGAGGCTGTAGGCTTAGTCAACTTGGCAGGTCACCGGAGCGTTGGTGGAATGCGGGCAAGCATCTACAATGCCATGCCCTTGGCCGGTGTTGAGAAGCTCATCGATTTCATGCATGATTTTGAAAAAAAATACATTTAATTTAGGAGAATACCATGTTTGCCATTCAAACCCTTAATAAAATTGCCGCCTGCGGCTTAGACCGCTTACCGCGCGATAAATACGAAACGGCCACGGAAATTCAAAATCCCGTGGGCATCTTGGTTCGCAGTGCTGATATGCACTCCATGTCCCTTCCCCCTTCTCTGTTGGCCATTGCCCGCGCCGGAGCAGGAACAAACAACATCCCCATCAACCTATGTTCGGAGCGCGGCATTGTCGTGTTCAACACCCCTGGAGCCAACGCGAACGGGGTAAAAGAACTGGTGATTGCCGCCATGCTGTTAAGCAGTCGCAAAATTATTGAAGGCATCAACTGGACCCAATCCCTTAAAGGTAAGGGGGACGAGGTTCCTGGGCTGGTGGAAAAAGGAAAGGCCGAGTTTGTTGGACCCGAAATTCAAGGCAAGACCCTCGGGGTCATTGGCTTAGGAGCTATTGGGGTGATGGTTGCGAATGCCGGAATTTCGCTGGGTATGAAGGTGCTGGGCTATGATCCCTATATCAGCGTCGAGGGTGCCTGGAAACTTAGCCGCGACGTCATCAAATCGAACAGCATTGATGCCCTCATCAGCGAATCGGACTACATCACCATCCACGTCCCCCTAACCCCAGAGACAAAGGGTGTCTTTAGTAAAGAAAGGCTTGCCCGAGTCAAAAAAGGAGCAAGGATCATCAACTTAAGTCGATCGGGTTTGGTAGACAATGAGGCCTTAACCCAAGAAATCAAATCGGGTGCTATTGCCGCCTACGTGACCGATTTTCCAGAAGACGAACTTTTGGGTATTCCTAATGTGTACTGTATTCCACACCTTGGTGCAAGCACCCCAGAAAGTGAAGACAACTGTGCCATCATGGCTGCAGATCAACTTCGGGAGTACCTGGAGCGTGGCAACATCAAAAATTCGGTAAACTTTCCCGATTGTGAAATGGCAACCTCGGGCAAGGATCGTATCATCGTGATGAATAAAAATGTGCCTAACATGGTGGGGCAAATTACCACGGTGCTGGCCAAGCGCAATCTAAACATTGAAGACATGATCAACAAACACAAGGGAGACATGGCTTACAACATCATCGATGTTTCTGGAACCATTGATCCTCAACTAGAATCAGATCTACTCGCGATTGAAGGCGTGGTTCGGGTGAGGATCATCCCCAATTGCTAGGATGGGATTTGAGTGACGATTCGCGTTCTTGTTGTTGATGACGATGCTACCGCCCAAGATATCTTGACTCGGCTTTTGGATCGATTGGGTTACGAGGTAGCTTCAGCGGGAAATGGTGTTCAAGCCCTGGATAAGATCCACCAGGGCTTTTTCCATTGTGTTTTAATTGATTACAACCTCAAGGACATTAAAGGTTCCGATTTAGCGCTTCAAATTCGTACCTTAAATCCTTCCTCGAAGCTCATCTGTTTAAGTGGGGAGATCATTACCGACCCTGTCTTTGATCTAGCCCTCCTCAAACCTGTTCGAATGGTTGATTTGAAAAAAGCTATTGATGACTTATGCTTTTCATAAAATTGTTTTTATGTTAAATAATCTGCGAGGTATCTTATGAAAATTGTTCACCTAATTATCGGAATCTTCATGATTCTTTCGTGTCAAAATTCAGAAGCCCAAAATCAAGCAAGGAGAGAGAGCGTGGAATTTGTGAAAAACCAAGGAGATGGCCTTTATGCCATTATGAGCACCTCAAGGGGCGACATCATTCTCTCCTTAGCTTACGAAAAAGCACCCATGACCGTCGCTAATTTTGTTGGCCTGGCCGAAGGAACCCTCGAGCCCAACGTGCGCCGTGGACAACCCTTTTACAACGGTTTGAATTTTCATCGAGTTGTTGCCGACTTTGTGATTCAAGGTGGTGACCCCTTGGGAACAGGTCGCGGCGGCCCTGGCTATAAGTTCCCCGATGAAATCACTGATCTTACGCATGACCAGGCCGGTATTTTGTCAATGGCCAATGCAGGACCCGACACCAACGGCTCTCAATTTTTCATTACCTTGAGACCTACCCCTCATTTGGATGGAAGACACAGTGTATTTGGCAAGGTAATCAAAGGGTTAGACGTCGTCCAAAGTACTCAATTAGGCGATAAAATCAACTCAGTCACAATCATCCGAAATGGAACCAAGGCCGAGCAATTCCGACCCAACCAAGAATTTTTTGATCGGCTTGTTCAGGCCGCCATCCAAAAACGCCGAGACGAAGCTGCGCAGAAATCTCAAGCTGACTTGGCTCAAGTGAACCAGCGCTGGCCCAATGCTCGCGTCACCACGAGTGGTCTGCGTTTTATATTGCAAAAGGCGGGTTCTGGGTCTAAACCCGCCCGCGGTCAAACTATTTTAGCCCACTACGAGGGGCGTCTTCTTGATGACCAAGTTTTCGACTCAAGTTACCAAAGAGGGCAGCCCCTTGAATTTCAAGTGGGGGTTGGCATGGTCATCCCTGGCTGGGACGAGGCCCTGATGGACATGCGTGTTGGTGAAAAGCGAACCTTGATTATTCCTCCTAACTTGGGTTACGGCGAAGCCGGTGCTGCTGATGTAATTCCACCCAATAGCTGGTTGGTATTCGATGTGGAATTAGTCCAAATCAAGCAGTGATATTGGAAACTAAAATTTGTTCAAATTTTAGCGCCAACCAATGCTCTAGGGGTACAATTTGACGATGGATTATTGGGTAGCGGGGTGAGCCCACCCCCTGCCCTAAAGATCCCCTTTAATTCGTTCAAGGGTGCTCATGATCTTGTCGATGGAAAAGGGCTTAAAAAAGTAGCCATCGGCTTGGTACTGGGACGCCTGTTCAACGGATCGTTTATCATCAAGTGCCGAATTCACGAAGACCCTTGCACGGTGTTTTGGATCAACGTTGTTCGCATTTTCCCAATCACGAATACGCTTTAAGACCTCAAACCCGCTCAAATCCGGTATCATGAGATCCAGAATGATGACATTGTACGGTTCACCAGCGTGACTAGCACGGAGCCATTCTTCCCAGGCTTCATTCCCTCGTTCATAACTAGAGATTTTATAATTTTGAGCAAAAATTTGGGTCAAGAGCATGCGGGTGAGTTTGTCGTCCTCTAGAATAAGGATTTTGAGTTGAGAACTTGGTTTTTGTTGAATAATTTCTGCTGTCTCGGAAATTGTGTTTGGAATGATGGCGGGGAGAACGGGATCGTAAAAAATGCTGTTTAACTCTTCGTGATTTTTCGCACTACAAAACAGAAAAGACACCAAAACCGTTGAGGAATTTTGCCGATTCCAATCTTCGGGTCTGGGATCATAGCAAATGAGAGCGCCTACCTCGGCTAGGTTTTTGAAGAGGGGAAGCCTTGCCCACTGGTCATCATTGAGTGTAGTGCTAAAAGTTTTTTGCAACACCCAGAGCTTTTTACCCTCAGACTCATAATGCTTGATTAGGCGAATCGTCTCGGTTGAAAGAGGCTTTTTCCATTCAAAATAATGAATGGGTTGTGATTTAATTGACGATTTCGCCAGCGTATTATTCCAATCACTTCCCTGAGAAATAGCCTGCCTCAAGGAGTCGATGAATTGCAACACAGCATCTGTGTTCAGCTTAGAAAAATCATTGGTTCGCCGCACCGCATCGAGCAACTCTTCTTTTTCGTGAACAGCCTTGGAAGCACGCTGATACCCCAAAAGAGAAAGAAGACCCTTCAGGCTATGCACGGTTTGAAAGGCTTGATGCACCTCAGAAAGACTGGGAGACTCTTCCAAATTCAAGGTTATCTTTTCCCATTCATCAAGAAGCAATAAAACTTCGTTTTGGTCTTGCATTAGTTTAATTTTACCCTCCAAAATGCTTTCATTCAACTAAAATTGGGGTGAAATGCCATCGTTTAGGACAATTTGAAATTGCATAAGTGACAATGAATTTTCCTTCAAATTGAACAAATTCTGTTTTCGTTGTTTTTAAGGTCTCTGGGCCTCATCAACCAATAACAAGTACCCACTCGATTCGTGAAAAATTGAAGCTAACCGTGGCCCTACGTGAAGGCTTTTGTTCAAATAAGAATTCGTTCCACAAAAACCTTAGTGTTTTGGCTTTTAGCATCTAAAATTTACCTCATTTACTGAAATTGATTTTGTGATTATTTTTAAGGGAGATTAAATCATTTATCTGGAGGCCCTATGTCTTTTTCTCTTGATCCCCTTCCCTATCCTTATGAGGCTCTAGAGCCCCATATTGATACCCAGACCATGCAGATTCACCATGATAAGCATCACCAGGCTTATGTGAACAACCTTAATGCCGCCATCGCAGGTCATGAGGCTGATTCTTGGGACATCGAAAAGATCCTCACCAACCTCGATAAAATACCCGAGGACAAAAGGATGGCTGTTCGCAACAACGGCGGAGGTCATCACAACCATGCCCTGTTCTGGGAAATTCTTACCCCCGGCGGCAGTTCCACCCCCAGCACAGCCCTACTCGAAGCCATCAACGCCACCTTTGGTTCCTTTGATAACCTCAAGGCAGAACTCACCAAGGCGGGCACCACTCGCTTCGGTTCCGGATGGGCTTGGCTAGTTCTTAAAGCCGACAAATCCTTAGCCGTCATGAGCACCCCAAACCAAGACAGTCCCCTCATGGAAGGACTGCGTCCCATTTTGGGCATCGATGTGTGGGAGCACGCCTACTACCTCAAATACCAAAATCGCCGACCCGACTACCTAGCTGCCATTTTCAACGTGATCAACTGGTCCAAGGTGGGCGAACTATACAACAAGTACGTTAAGTAAACAGTCATTTGAAAGCTCCAGGGTCGAAGGATCTTGGAGCTTTAAACCTTTCCCAAAGTATTTTAGATTCAGTTATGAAATTACTGAAATTAGCCTTGGTTCTCATCCTCTTTGGCGCATGTGCAGGTCAAAACCCACCTGAAAATCCATCGGCGAACCAAACACGAGCAGCACCGAGTGTCCCCGACCCCATGCCACCTGCCTCCGACCCCTCACCCTCTCCGAATGTTTTTCGTGACCTCATCCCCATTCAACCCGAATTAGCCACCAGCCTCGCTCTCGAACGAGCCGACTGGTACCTTGATTCGGTGGCTTACCATATTTGGGTGAATGCCTTCCACGATTCGGATGGTTCAGGCGTTGGAGACCTCAAAGGCATCACTCAAAAGCTTGATTATTTAGCCAACCTTGGGATTGACTTGATTTGGCTTTCCCCTTTTTTTGAGTCTTCCAGTGAGGCCATCAACCTCCATATGTACGATACCATCAACCATTACAATGTGGACCCCCGGTTTGGGAACAATCAAGATGTGGAGGAACTTCTCCGCGAAGCCCATAGACGAGGAATGAAGGTGATCTTTGACTACGTTCCCAACCACGTGTCGAACAAGCACCCTTGGTTCGTACAAAGCGCCAACAATCAAAACGGTTACCGCGATTGGTTTGTTTGGCGAACGCGCGCGGGTTCGCAACGCGGGCCGTGGGGTCAATCGGTGTGGCACCGTCATTCGAGTGGTTTTTACTACGGGGTGTTTTGGTCGGGAATGCCCGACATCAACTGGCGGCACCAGCCCGCTAAAGACACCATGACCAACGTGGCCATTCATTGGCTCAACAAGGGGTTTGATGGCATGCGGGTGGATGCGATCAAATATCTGTACGAAGACGTGCGTTCTCTTGAAGGGGGCTACGCCGACCAACCCGAAACCCTTGCCTTCTTTGAGGCGTTGCGCAATCAAATTCTCGAGCAGTACTCTCAAAAAAAAGACGCTTCGGGAAAAGCCTATCATAAAATGATGGTTGCTGAGAATTGGACTGGTGATTACCGTTCCCTTCTCAGCTACCTGATGGTTGACAACAAACCCGCTTTTCACTTGAGTTTTGACTTTCCCTTAGCCTATTATTTAGACAATCTCAATAAGACAGGCATTCTTGAACATGGAAAATGGGTGAGTGCGCTCAAACCGCCCCTAAGCCTGGCAACCTTTCTTTCCAATCACGACAATGTGACGATTCGCCCCAGCAGCAAACATCAGGGAAATTTGCTGCGCGCCGTGATTGCCATTCAACTGTTTTGGCCAGGGGTTCCGTTCATTTACTACGGAAATGAAATTGGCATGCCGGATGCATCAAGATTTGCCGGACAGCCCCATGCGGATCGCCGCCACCGACAACCCTTTGACTGGACACTCGCAGAGACTCAGCTCAACAATCCCAACAGTCTTTTGAACTTTCATAAGCAAGCAATCCGTGTTCGCCGAAGCAGACCAAGCCTGCGCCGCGGGAACCTTGACATGATCGAAAGCCCTAACAAATCACTGGTTTTTATTCGTCAATTCAACAATGAAAGAACCCTAGTTGTCCTTAACCTTCAAGATGCGGAGATTCCCGATTTTTCCATTGAGCTTCCCATGGCTTCTTCCCAAACGCCCCGGCTACTTTGGAGTTCAGGTTCACCCACCTTGCGCCTACAGAACAATAAATTGGTTGGCCCCCTGGGAGCTGCCTTTGTGGGTGTTTGGGATCTGCCCTAAACCACCATCTCGTGAGGCAAAAGACGGCGCTTAGGTCGAAAATAGGTCTTGGGCGAATATTCGTAAAGATCAGAGACACGGGTCATGTAGATACACGCAAATTCTTCAATTTGGCCTGCGTAGCGGCTTTCCTCATTACCCGATCGTAATATTTCGCCCCAGAATGGATTGAAGTGAGCCCGATAGGCAATCACCTTTTCCGAAATCTCTTGGTTGAGCTTGTCTACTTTTTGAAAAAGTTGCTCAAGATAATTTTTATCGATGGGCTTGCCTTCGTAACGATCTAGGTCGAGTCGGTTGATTTTTTGTTCGATGTTTTCTTTTTCCAACATCAGTTGATCGATGTCCAATTGAATACTTTTGCTCGATTTTAGATTTTGAATTTCTTGTTCAAGATCTTCCAAAACCAAGGCGGTTCGCCAATCACAACGTTTTTTGATGGAAACTACATCGCCGTAGATGTGGTCTCCAATGTAAAGAATTTCTCTGCCATCTAGGCCAAGGTCACGTTGAAGCGGTTGGAACCAGCCCCCCTGAAAAATGCCTTTTTCAATCTTGCCATCGAAGTTAGACATTAAGCCTGTCTCAGGGTCAATGGATAAAAAGCGACCTGGATACTCAAAAAACCGCGGTTTATCTGCTAAGGTAATCACGATGTCAAACACTTCTCGCCATGAACGGTATTTCTTAAAATAAGGATCAAGGGCGTGTTCTAATAGAATTTTAGTATACGAGTAATCGGAGTTGGTGATGATCATCAATTTCTTGCCATAATCCTTATAACGCTCCAACAACCATGCCACCTTGGGATCCTTGATGACGTAATGGTCCAGATTAGCTTTAATGACCGTTTTGATGGAATTGTTGCGATGCACCGTATCGACCGCAAAAAGGGCATCATGGGAAATCTTCCCAAAATCCGGAAGAGGTTCTCCAGATTCTTTTAATTCCACTAGCATGGAAAACAAGACGCCGGCGGAAATGGCAAAAAGGGTATCTAGGGGTTGGAAGTTGGGGTCGCCCAAGTCAACTACGACATTCTGATAAACTTTTTTCATGGTTCGAAAATCAAGCTGGCGTAACCCGTGATAGGCGTGTTTGATCTTTCCAAACCGACTCAGCTTTAAAAGATTACCGCGAACCTTATCGATCACCAAACCAACAAGAGCCCTCTCATAATCAAATTGAAAATCAAGAACACTTTTGGAATAACCAAGGTTTTCAACCAGGAATTTTTTAGCATGTTGAAAGGTCAGCTCTTCAAAAGCCTTTGAAAAATACCGAACAAGAGTGTAATCCATATCAAATCCAATCACTTGGATTTGTTTCAAGTTCAAGGATCGATTAACAAAAATACTCATTTACCTAATTCCATGATTAACTGACATTCTTCCATTCTTTTATAAATAGGCTTGATTCCTTTTGCGTTTTGCTCATCAATTTGGGTCAAGGTGGTGAAGGCCTCGTAGACCATCTGCCCTAAAAGCCCCAAGTTGCCCGCAAAATTTTCAGCACTCATCTGTGCAATCAGTTGGTCTGAATTCTTTTTGGTGCGGTACGCCGACTTGATGATAGCCGTAATTTGATCAACCAATTGACTTCTTGCCACCTTGATGAAGAGGGCCACCGCCCACAACATCCGATAGAGCTCATCGAGGTGGTAACCTTGCTGACGATAGGTTTGATTCCTCTCAGTCAGTTCTTCAATCAAATTCCAAACGTTTTTATCTAAATGCAAGCGGTAAAATTCGGGTTTAATATAAGGGTTTGCCACGTTTTGACGATAGTGCTGTGAAATTTTTTCTAGTTGATGAAACAAAATTGTATTTTGAACCAACATGAAATTATTGCCTCAGCGCTTTGCAGCTTGACGCGATTGATTTAGTTTATCCATCTTACGATAAAATTTGACCTGTTTCTCAATCGACATTGTATCCTGAATTAAAATTTTATTGTCAGAGACCTTGATGTTGGTGTCTTTTAGTAGTTCCTTGAGGGCGCTATTTCCCTCGCTGGGACTTACACCGATCATCTTCAAGAGTTCCTGAACACCAAAGGTCAGTTGATGGCTTTGCCCCTCACGAATGGGTACACGGCTTTTTTCTAGCTGGATTAGGATGGCATCATAGAGACGTCCCGTCAAGGTCTCCATCGTGGTGTTTGCCAATTGTTTATAGATGAGCCAAATTCGGTCTGCCAATAGGGTGGTTAAACGAGTGATGAGCTGAGGTTGTTTTGTGATCATTTGTTGAAAGTTGGCACGATTCACAACCAGAAGCTCGGTGTCTTCGTAAGCATCGGCGCTGGCTGAACGAGCCTTGTTATCAAGCAAGGCCATCTCCCCAAAAATATCACCTGGCTTTAGCATGGCTAACAAAACTTCTTTGTCATCAACAATTTTGGAAATTTTGACGCTTCCTTTTTGAATGATGTATAACTCATTACCGGGCTGCCCCTCAGAAAAAATCATGGTGTCCTTGGGATAAACTCGGTTAAATTCGTTCTGTGGCGGATCAAGGTAAGCTACCTTGGCATAGGGTTTGATTTTCATCATGCGTTCTTTCGCTGCCGCAACATTGGATCCATTCGGAACATTTTTGATGTATTGGTAATAGCTATAAAAGGCTTGGTTGTACTTGCTCTGTTTGAGGTAGTATTCAGCAACTTGAAAAAGGTGGTTTGGGTCCTCGGTTTCAGCCGAATTTTTAAGGGTTAACTTGGTCAGGGCATTATCCAAATGCCGCATTCTTTTGCTAAATCCTTGAATAATTTTTAGGGCAACAGGAGCATTTTTTTCAATCAACAAGCCATACTGATCTCGATGAACTTGAATTAACGAAACATCGGTCAGTGCTTGGGCTGTTTCAATGTGGCTATGGTTGCTCATGGTACTCACCACACCAAAAAAGTCCCCCGGATTTAGGACGTCCGATTCTTCTTCTTGAACGATAGAAACTTCTTTGGAAAGGCGAACCTTACCGCTTCGGATGATATAAAAATGGTCCGCATTTTGCTTCCCTTCAACGATGATATAGGCGCCTTTTTTGAAATTAACTAGGGTAAGTTGAAGCGGATTATCCATTTATACTCCATTAAATTATAGGTCGCCAGACCGCTACTCGTCAATTTATTATCGGATCAAGCGGGAATTTTGAACAGAGCTTTTTAACCTCCTCCCCAACATTTTTTTGTACCCCAAAGTCCCCCTTGGATTTGAGAACATCCAAAATAAACTGAGCAATTTGTTCCATTTCTGGCTCTTTCATCCCACGTGTTGTAATTGCCGGTGTCCCAATACGTATTCCTGAGGCCACGGATGGACTTAATTGGTCAAATGGGATGGCATTTTTGTTCACGGTGATATGAGCCTGGTCAAGCCACTCCTGGGCATCTTTTCCGGTTACCCCTAGGGGCGTCAAATCAAGACAAAAGAGATGGTTATCCGTCCCCCCACTAACCACCCGAGCTCCCCCATTTTGCAAGTGCTTTGCCAGCTCCTTGGCGTTCGCCACCACCTGCTTTTGATATTCAACAAAACTGGGGCTCATTGCCTCCTTAAAGGCTACTGCCTTGGCAGCGATGATGTGCATCAGCGGGCCCCCCTGAATGCCTGGGAAAACGGTCGAATCAAGAATTTCACTCCAAGTCTTTTTGCGACCCGTTTTGGGCACAATGACCCCCATGGTGTTTTCGCCGTCTTTTCCAACAAGAACAAGTCCACCTCTTGGACCGCGAAGGGTCTTATGGGTGGTTGTCGTGGTGATGTGGCTATGATGAACCGGTGAGGGATAAACCCCAGCGGCCACCAAGCCTGCCACGTGGGCCATGTCGGTTAGGAGCAGGGCACCGACCTCATCGGCTATTTCCCGAAATTTTTGGAAATCCAGGACCCTGCTATACGAACTAAAGCCTGCAATGATGATTTTAGGCTTGTGCTGCCGAGCTAGGTGTGCTACCGTGTCATAGTTGACCAGTTCGGTGTCTCGATCAACTCCGTAAGACACAACCTTGTAGAGCTTTCCTGAAAAATTTGCTGGCGAACCGTGCGTAAGATGCCCTCCTTGGGCGAGGTCCATTCCTAAAATGGTGTCACCTGGTTTGATGAAACTAAAATAAACACCCATGTTAGCCTGGGAACCACTGTGGGGTTGAACATTGGCATAATCAGCCTGAAATAGAATTTTAGCCCTTTCCCGTGCTAACTCTTCCACCTTATCTACGAATTCACACCCACCGTAGTAACGTTTTCCGGGGTAACCCTCGGCATACTTGTTCGTTAACACACTACCGGCAGCCTCAAGCACCGCACGGCTGACGATGTTTTCAGACGCAATTAGTTCAAGGTTGTGTTCCTGTCGCAACTTTTCCTGATTCATTGCCTGAAATAACTCTTGATCAAATTGCTGGATCTTCTGCATGGGTCACCTCGTTCAATAAAATCCTGTTACTTCAACAGAATGCCAGATAAGCTTATCTTGTTCAAGAGTTTGGTTCCCCAATGGGGTGGTTTCGATTGATGATTTTGAAATACCTTGCTTCTCCTGCACAATTCTTCGGTTATCCAAGTTACCTAGGTAGTATTCGAGGGGATTCACGGGCAGGATGAAGCCTTCGGGGGCGTTTCCCGAAGCGAGGTAAGGATCGGCACTCAACCACCCTAGGCCTGGTAAATAGAATTCGATCCACCAATGGGGTATCAATTGCAAGTTGGACAAAACCAGAAATCCCTTTACCCAGCGCGCAGGAACACGCGAGGCACGCAAAAGCCCAACCAAGGCCTTGCAGCCTTGTATCTGAGACCCCCTGCCCATCCGCAATACGTCTAAAATATTCTCAGAAGAGTAATTGTTCCATTGGAAATTTTGGGCAAACCAGTAAAACAAACCTCGAACCCGCTCCAAAGGACCTCGACCAGGCGAGGGCCAGCCCCCAACATTGAGCGACAGCGTTCGAACGAACTCGTTGTTCCAAGAAATTTCATCATCTGATGCCAGATAGGGAGCAACCTCGGGAAAGGGCGTTATCTCAGGAATGAGTTCGGAACGTAATTGCAAGGTGGTTTCGATTGAAACATAGATGGCTTCCCATTCAGCGGTGATGTTTCCACTGAACTGACGGGGAACTTCCCACCATAATTGTCCCTTACTGAGCCGTGATTCTCCAATATCGGAGGAAGGCATCCTCCAAATGGAAATTCCCCGCTGTTTCCAATCCTCTAGAAAATCTAACACCAGGAAGCTTCGGCTTGATGGCGTTTTGGGGCTCAATTCGAGCTCTAATTTCCGGTTCAAAACATACTGTCGGATATTTTTGAACTCTTGATAGCCGTATTGCAAATTGATTTCAAAAAATATACCATTGGAGAAGCCTTTTGGGGTAATCACCCGCAGCGTTCCCGAGGTCGCGCCTGATGGCACTCGAACCTTGATTTGGGTATCGTCCCAGAACTCAATCTCAGCATCGGAAGTGGTAATTGAAGGCTCGAGTCCAATTTTATTCACCAGCGGCCCCCACGCAAAAGCCACTTCCCCACGTCCTGAGCCAAAACCCTCACCCAAAATGGTGATGAGTTCTGAAATTTGGGCGGTTGAGGGAGATATTGAAAAAATTCGAGCTGTGGAAGAGCCCATCAGGGTGTTTTGACCAAGGATGATGGGCAGATCCTTGGAGTTCACCCAAAATTTCTTGACGACCGGGGAGTAATTCATGACCAAGCTCAAATTGCTCGAGACAGCCATTTCGGGGATATGAAACTCGATTAGTTGGTCGGTCCAAGAAACGATGTCTGAGGGTTTGACCAATTCCTCTCCCACGTAGAGCTGAAACTTTTGCGGATGACCTAGGTTTTTGCCATGAATTCGGGTGAAGGTTCCCGGTTGACCCACGGCTGGTTCGATGCGGTCAATGACCGGGCTTGGGTTTGTCACAAGCTGAATGACCAAAAGCAACAACGAAAGTAAAACAAGTCCGACTATCGGGATAAGATATTTTTTAACGGGTAACATAGAATTCTAGAGCCAGAGCATGACTTCCCCCCGTTTTTCCAAAGGGATAGAAAAGCACGGGCACATCGAGTTCCATCGGTATGGTTTGAATGGTACTCATGATGGCAACGAACTCACCGCGTTCATTTTTGCGTCTTGCATCCACCTGAAGGATCATGAGTGACCGTTGTTGCTGGAAGTAAGGGATGACTCGAAACGAAATGACCAAGTTCTCTTTTTCTAGCTTGAAACGAATTGGCACCCCCTCGGACAGAACGCGTTCGATACCTTCTTCCCAAGGCTTGTTAGACGAATTTTCTAGAGAACTTAGGGGTTCTAAGCGCACTAACATGTTCATTCGATAATTTTGCTCTTCCTGTCCGTGCACCAAGGAACTAAGAGTGACCAAGACAAAAAGATGTGAAAATCGAACTCTCAAGGCCGTCTCCGAAAAGAACTGAGTTGAATGAATTCAGGATTGCCGGCCGAAGATAACTCAAAACCCTCTGGTAATTGAAAGGTGATGACTTCCTCGGACTTTTGTTGGGCCACTTCCATGCTCACCCAGGTTCGCCCCAGAAACAGACCGCCAATGAGGGCAAAAAACACCGCTGCGGCAGCCCAGGCCAGTTTAACAGGTCGGCTAATCCAAGTTTTAGATCGAATCTTGATGTTGCGTTGCTTAATTTGTTGTTGGATTTTTTCAAACACTTGATCCCGCTTACGGTCAAAATCAGGCTCTGGCTCACTCGTCAAAAATATGGAAACTTCCTCTTTCATTTTCTTGAACCCATGAAAATCGGGGTGATTCCTCCAAAGTTCCTGGTATTTTTGGGAATACCTTTCTGGGATTTCTCCGTCAAGAAAGGCAGAAAAATGCGAATGTTTATCCATTGAGCACCCCCTGTTTTAACCGTGATGCTAGGGCTAACCTAGCACGGTGGATTCGAACTTTGACATTGTTCTCGGTGATTCCCAAGGCTTGACCAATTTCTTCATAGGAAAATTTGAAATATTCCTTCAACACCAATACAACTCGAAGATTGAACGGTAAATCCATCAAGGCCTTTTGCACAAGACTTTTTTCAAATTTTTTGATGAGTTTGGTGTCGGCGGTTTCTGAGTCAAAGGTGTTTTCATCTTGAATGAGTTTGCGATTGATGGCATTTTCACGCTGCCGCCGCTTTTCGTAATTCAACGCAAGGTTCCTGGCTACCCGAAGTAACCAATAGCGAATTGTTTCATCGTGAGGCAATTGTTCTATACGCTCGTAAAACTTGATCATTGTCTCCTGAACAATTTCTTCTGCCAGATCTTCACGCCCCGTAATACGATAAACAACCTTCATCAAAAGGGTGTAGTTCTCTTCGAACACCCTTCTGAATATATTCTGAAGGTTCTTCATCTTGTCAAAAACCATGGATTCATCATGATGTTACACCTTTTTTTTTAAGCCGATACCCATCGGGTTGGTCCAAGATACTCCATCCCATCGTCTCCAATTTATCTCTAAGTTGGTCACTCAAACTCCAATTTTTATCTTTTCGGGCACGCAGCCGCTCTTCAGCCACTTGCACAACCTCCGGGGGGACTTGTTCCGCCGTAAAGGCTTGATCCATGCCCAAGGCGAGCAACTTTTCCAACCAGCCCAAAACTCTCAACTTCCGTAGTGGCTCGATGGAAGGGTCCTTGACCATGGTCCACATTGTGGCGAGAGCCTTGGGCGAATTGAGGTCGTTGCGCAAATCCTGCCGAATTTGCTGCACCATGCCATCATCTTCTTGAATGGTTGCCGATTGAAAAACCTGGGCGGCCTCAGGTAGGCCTTCGCTAAGGGTACGTACGCGCTCCAGCAAATTTAGACGACCATTACGCGCAGCATCCAAGGCTTCGAACGAAAACACGAGCTGGGTTCGATAGTGGGCGTTGAGCACAAAATAACGATAATCCATGGGATCAAAGCCCTTTTCACGCAACACGCTGAGGGTTAAGAATTCACCCGAACTCTTGCTCATCTTTTCTTTTTGAAGTACCAAAAATTCGCCGTGAAGCCAGTAATTCACCCAGGGATGGCCAAAGGCTGCCTCGCTTTGGGCAATCTCATTGGTGTGGTGCACGGGGATATGGTCAACTCCACCACAGTGAATGTCAAATTGCTCTCCCAGATACTTGGAGCTCATGGCACTGCACTCGATGTGCCACCCTGGATAGCCCCGCCCCCAGGGACTATCCCAAATCATGGCCTGGTCGGCAAACTTGCTCTGGGTGAACCAAAGAACAAAGTCGCGGGGGTTTCGTTTGTTGACATCAGACTCAACCCGGCTGAGGGTCTCTGTTTTTTGCCGATCCAAAAGGGCAAGCTTACCGTATTGCGGAAATTTTGAGGTGTCGAAGTACACATTCCCGCCCGCTTGGTAAGTAAACCCTTTTTCTTCAAGCCGTTTAATCATTTCGATCATGTCGGTCACATGCTGGGTTGCCTTACAAACAATTCCCGGTGGACGCAGTCGCAGGGCTTCCCAATCGTGAAAAAACGCCTGAGTGAAAAACTCGGCTATGTCCCAAACCGACATGCCGCGCTCACGCGCGCTTTTGATCATCTTATCTTCTCCCGCATCCCCGTCGCTGGTGAGGTGCCCTACGTCGGTCACATTGACAACATGATCAACTCGATAGCCCGCATCTTCTAGCACACGGTGAAGCAGGTCCTCAAAGATGTAAGTTCGTAAGTTTCCGATGTGGGCAAAATTGTAAACGGTGGGGCCACAGCAGTACATTTTGACGCGGCCTTCTTCAAGGGGTTGAAAAAGCTCATTTTGACGCGAGAGGGTGTTGAAAAAGTAGACCGGCTGCCCCATCCTATCTCCTGGAATTAGTTCAGAAAAAAGACTATTGTTACATTTGATGCCGATTATAGAAGAAATGTTAGCACGAATCAATCCCTATTTATTTTGGAAAAAAAATTTCCCGCTAGCAAATTTAACCACCTTCAAACTTGGTGGACCAGCGGATTTCTACGTGGAACCCCAAAACCCCGAAGAGTTTCAAGCGTTAATAAAACTTTGTCAGCGTG